>QWCH01000014.1_pt1 | contig 290839 bp, 255 predicted proteins | sample 1972671 | NCBI WGS metagenome assembly QWCH01 (sample SAMN09866713, study PRJNA288562) | Human gut metagenome isolate term3_stool, whole genome shotgun sequencing... | isolation source: gut | host: Homo sapiens | place: USA: California | reverse complement strand
TAAAATCACCTGGTACAATCTGGACCTGCCAGAAACGATAGCAATCCGCAATCAGATTTTCGAGGAATCAGGACGTGTTTCTACGATAGGAATTTCTGCTCTTGATCCTGCATGGGCAAAAGAAGTAAAAGTGCGAGGGAAAATGCTTTTTATCATTGAAGGATTATCCATGTATCTGACAGCAGAAGAAAATGGTAAGATATTAAAAATAATAAAGGATAACTTTGATAATGCCTGTATTCTTATGGAATGTCTGGCAAAGACATGGGTAAAGAAAGAAGGAATAGAAAAATCCATACAGCAAACAGGCTCAAAATTTGTCTTCGGTGCAGATCATTTTGAAGACCTTGGGAATATGACAGAGGGATATCACAAAATAAAAGACGATAATATTCTTCGCGGCATGGAATTATTTTCACTTGCATATAGACTTTTTGCGTTATTACCGATTGCAAAAAAGGTTACGCAGAAGATTCTGATATTTGAAAAGGACTAACTTTTGTTGGAGATGGCAATGAAGGAATGTTTGCATTCGAGAAGCAAATGCGTGTGTGAAATTCCAGTTTGCCGAATAAAGGAGCAGTACTTATGAAAAAATTCTTTTTGCCAGTATACACTATAGTAGTATTTTCAATCGTTATTTGGTTTGCTTTACATGGAGAACATCGTGATCCGAGATTTTATGTCTCTATTTTGATACTTGCAATCATTGGGAAATTTATTGCTTCACACATAGATAAAGAAAAATAGTAATAGATGTAGAATTGCCAGAGAGTTTGGCATAGGTGATTAATAATAATGAGGCGGCATATGTATCTTATATCAGCATATTTTGATGAACATGTAACAAAGGGATTGCAGAGGTTAATTGATAATATTGCAAAAGAAACAGGTAATACTTATATGATTGAGAATAATGTTCCTCCGCATCTGACAATTTCAAGCTTCGAAACAAGAAAACCTGATAATCTTAAGGAAGAATTCATGAAGCTTAATAAAATAGGTGCAGGAGAGATAAATATATTTTCAATCGGGCAGTTTCTGCCGTATGTTATGTATGCTACACCTGTTCTGGACGAATATTTAATGCATCTTTCCAATGAGGTGTATGATATATTTTCTGCAAGAGAAGATGTAACAATTAATCGTTGTTACAAACCATATAACTGGTTTCCACACATAACATTGGGAAAGAAACTTGAAAAAGAACAGATGATAATGGCAATTAGAGTATTACAGACACATTTTGTTCCAATAAAAGGGAAAATAGTAAGGGTTGGATTGTCACAGACTAATCCACATAAGGATATTATACAATTTAATATATGATAGTGTAACCGGGGGAGGGAGAATGGATTTTAGTTGATACTGAAGATGAGATGGTGGCTATTTTTTTACAACAGAGGATATATTTTATGCAACAACAGAAATTATTAAGCCTTATAAGACAGGCAATAGAAGATTACAACATGATAGAGGAAGGCGATAAGATTGCCGTTGGAGTATCAGGTGGCAAGGATTCGCTTGCATTGCTGTATGCAATGAAGATACTTAACAGATTTTATCCGAAGAAGTTTGAACTATATGCAATCACCTGTAATGTTGGCTTTGAGGGAATGGATTTTACAGGAGTGAGGCAGTTCTGTGAGAGCATAAATGTGCCATATGAACAGGTTGATACAGAGATTGCGAAGATTGTCTTTGAGGATAATAAAGATGAAAGACCATGTTCACTGTGTGCGAAGCTTAGAAAAGGCGCAATGTATAAGAGGCTTGGAGAGCTTGGAATCAATAAGATTGCATATGCACATAATAAGGATGATTTTATAGAAACAGCATTGATGTCTCTTATATATGAAGGGCGGTTTTACGCATTTCCACCAGTTACATATCTGCCGGAGGCAGGGGTTACGGTTATACGGCCAATGATGTATGCACCGGAAAAGGGTGTAGCTAATTTTGTGATTAATCAGGGAATCAGGGTTGTTAAGAACACCTGTCCGGTTGATGGTTCGACTAAGAGGGAATATGCCAAGCAGCTTATGGAGCAGATTAATAGAGATAATCCGGGAACTAAGGACAGAATTATGCATGCAGTTGTGAACGGAAGATTTGAGGACTGGCCAGAAGTGCATAGAAATTAAAAAAACTGTTGATACAACACCAATGAGATAATAGAATAATATTAAATCTATTTATAAGGAGATACGAACATGAGAAGATTTTATGAAGGCAATGATAACAAGGGTTATCAGGAAGTTGTAGATAAAGAAGCTGGCTTGGAATTAATAGGTTTTGATTTGATAAGACTTGAGCCGGGTGAAAATGCGGTTTATGAATCAGAGGAATATGAAATAGGACTTGTTATTTTACAGGGAACATGCAGTGTTAAGGTTGATGATGTCACATTTGACAAGCTTGGCTCAAGAAGAAGCGTGTTTGACGGCAAGCCAACAACTGTTTATGTTCCAAGAGATTCTAAGTATGAAGTTACAGCAACCGGAAGCATGATGCTTGAAATCGGTGTGTGCAAGGTTAAAGCAAGAAAGAAGTATGAAGCTTTTGTAATAGATGCAGGTGATGTTACAACTGAACACAGAGGCAAGCTTAACTGGCAGAGAGATGTTAATGATATTATCACTTCAAAATATGAGGGAAGGGTTGACAGAATCGTGCTTGGCGAGACTTACAGTATGCCGGGACAGTGGTCAAGCTATCCATCACATAAGCATGATACAGACAATCTTCCATTTGAGGTAAATATGGAGGAAATCTATCATTTCAAGGTAAATCCGGGTCAGGGCTTTGGCATTCAGGTAATGTATAGTGACGATATGTCATTAAGAGAGAGTTACATAATAAAGAATGGTGACAGCGTAGCGATTAAGAATGGCTATCATCCGGTAGCAGCAGCACCGGGATATCAGGTATATTATCTCTGGGTAATGGCAGGTGTTGATACAAGACAGCTTACACCTTGTGATGACCCTGACCACGCATGGGTAAAGGCTGTTGAGAAGATGGTGTAATGTATTTTGAACAAGGCATATGTGGAATCAGATATGAAATAAAAGGCTTAATTAAAAGCTGAACATTAAAGGCTGAATATTAAGAAAAATATTGAAACTTTTTATCGATAATGATATATTTAGTGTATAAAATTTTAACAGATTCGAGGTAAAATAATAATGATTTACGCATCACTTAATGCAAAAAAAGGTAACTATCAGTACCCAGCAGCTATTAACACTGCTCTTGAGTTTCTTGCAAAGCCAGAGACAGCTGAGCTTCCAGTTGGAAGATATGAGCTTGATGGAGATAACATTTTTGTTCTTATTCAGGATCAGACAACAGCTCCAGTTGAGAATAAGCGTGCAGAAAGTCACAGAAATTATATTGATATCCAGTTTCTTTTCACAGGAAAAGAAGTTCAGGGATATGCACCACTTCTTCCAGGAGTTACAGGTGAAGAGCCAGCTGGTAAAGACAATATCTTTTATGAGACAGTAGAGAATGAGCAGTTCGTTACATTACATCCTGGTGAATTTACAGTATACTTTACTAATGATATCCACCGCCCTAATTGTACAATGGATGAGCCTGTTAATATCCATAAGGCAGTTGTTAAGATTAAGGAAAGTCTTATTAAGTAATTGGAATAGTTGACTTGTTGATACAATATAATATTTAAAACAGAAGCACCATAAGAAGCGAATGCAACGTATTCTTCTGGTGCTTTTTTTGCCTCAAATCCTTAGTAGGAAAAGGACAGAATAAATGGAAAAATGTTGCTATTAGTTATATATGCTTGTATAATACAGTTAGAAGTTTGTTATTAATTTAACATGTGATGGGGGTTATTTAATATGTTAGCAGAGCAGGTATTGGCATTAATTATTTTCATTTCTATGTTTGTATTGATAGTTCTTGATAAGATAGAGAGGCATTATGTGACGCTTGGATGTGGGGCATTGACGCTGATTGGGGTATTTGGAATTATCATGAAGTCGCCGGAGGCGGTTATTAGTATTCTTAATTTAAGAAGCATTTTTACATCAGGTTTCTGGTATCAGTCTGGGGCTGCTGAAGAGGCAGTAACAGGGATTAACTGGTCGACCATTATATTTATTGCGGGTATGATGATTATGGTTGAGGTTATGGCTGCCGCCGGATTTTTCAGATGGCTGTGTATGCTTCTGGCTAAGGCTGTACACTATCGTACAAGAGCATTGTTTATTACATTTATGATAATGTCTTTTGGACTGGCTATGTTTATAGACAGTATAACGGTTATATTGTTCCTTGCGGCTGTATCTATTGAGCTTGCCAAGCTGCTAAAGTTTAATCCGGTGCCAATGATTTTATCAGAGATATTCTGTGCTAATCTGGGCGGCTCGGCAACAATGTGCGGGGATCCGCCTAATATAATTATTGGTACGTCACTTAACTTTTCATTTTCAACATTTATTACGCATACAGGACTGATTGCAGTAATCAGTCTGGTATTTATTGTGGTATATTTTCTTATAGCATATAGAAAAGAACTGGAATCATCACCAGATATTGATAAACTGGCTGAATCTATGCCAAGTCCGGCAGAGACTATTACTAACAGAAGGGATTTTGCATTAAGCTGTGTTATATTCATGTGTGCAGTTGTAATGCTTGTAACGCATGCGCTGACAGGACTTACGGTTGCATTTATAGGACTTGTTATAGCAATATTTTCACTTATTGTATCAGGCAGGAAGGCTTTACATATGTTGAAGTCTATTGATTATAAAACACTTTTGTTCTTTTTAGGACTGTTTATCGTTGTAGGTGGGCTTGAACAGACGGGAATATTAGAGATTATTGCTGCATTTATAGGCCGTGTGAGCAAAGGTAATCTTAAACTTATGGTTGCAATTATTATTATTATTTCAGCATTTGCAAGTGCACTTATTGATAATATTCCTTTTGCAGCAACTATGGTACCGGTTATTAAGAGTTTGGCTGCGACACAGGGGGTTGACCTTTCTGTTCTTGCGTGGGCACTTTCTATGGGAACTGATGTAGGTGGAAGTGCAACACCTATAGGTGCATCTGCTAATGTTGTCGGAACATCAGTTGCAGCTAAGAATGGTTATATGATTGGTTGGGGTAAGTATTGCCGCACAGCTGTTCCGGCAACTATAATAGTTGTGCTTATATCTATGGTGTGCATATTTGTAAGGTATTGTTAATTCTTCGTGCACAAAATGTGTACAGAAATGGGGGTTTTATGGGAGAACAGTTGATTATTTCTATAAGTCGTGAATATGGAAGTGGAGGACATGAGATAGCAAGGAAGCTGGCTGACAGATTAGAACTTGCATTTTATGACAGATGCATGTTGGACGAGATTGCAGAACAGATGAATGCTGATGTGTCAGATTTTCACAAATATGATGAAAAGCCGGGAAACCGTCTCCTGTCGAGGCGTGTAGGTAATCACACCAATTCTTATGAGGAGATTATTGCCCAGTTTCAGTTTGATTATATCCGTAAGAAAGCTGAGAGCGGAGAATCATTTGTAGTAGTCGGCAGATGTTCAGAGAATGTACTTAAGGATTATGACTGCCTTATATCCGTATTTGTAACAGGTGATAAGGAGCATAAGATACAGAGAGTTATGGAGCATTTTGACTTATCCGAATCAGAGGCATATACTAAAATGCGTAGACACGACAGAACAAGAAAACAGTATCATAACAGATACTCAGAAGGTAAATGGGGAGATGCAACATATTATGATATGTGTATCAACAGCAGTCCTCTGGGAATAGAGAAAACTGTTAATGTTCTGGAGAATTATGTGAAAGAAAGAACAGGTAATCAGGAGCTTTAATTATGAAATACACAATAGACACACATACTCATACACTTGTAAGCGGTCATGCATATAACACAATTGATGAGATGGCAGCTTACGCAGCAGGTATAGGAGTTACGCACCTTGCGATAACTGACCATGCACCCAAGATGCCGGGAAGCGCAGGTATATTATATTTTTCTAATATGAAGATAATTCCAAGAGAAAAATGTGGTGTCAGGATATATATGGGTTGTGAAGCTAATATTATGGACTATGATGGAAATATTGATCTTAAAGAATATGGACTTAAGGGCTGTGATGTTGTAATAGCAAGCCTTCATATTCCATGTATCAAGCCCGGAAGTATAGAGCAGAATACGAATGCATTAATTAAAGCAATGGATAATCCATATGTTAATATTATAGGACACCCTGATGATTCAAGGTATCCTGTCGATTATGAAAAGCTTGTAAAGGCCGCTAAGGAAAAGCATGTGCTTCTTGAACTTAATAATACATCATTGAATCCGGATGGCCCAAGACAGGGAGCTTTTGAGAATGATGTTAAGATGCTTAACATATGTAAGGAATTAGGAGTCTGCATATCTATAGGAAGTGATGCACATATAAAAGAGGGAATATGTGAATTTGACAGAGCCTATAAGGTTATAGAAGATACACAGTTTCCAGAAGAACTTATTGTTAATAGTGATTACAGTTTATATGAATCATATATTGGAAAGAAGAATTAAAATCTTATAAGTTCTACAAGAAATACTGCCACACATGATGCTATTGCAACAGTTGTAAGACCTTTGCCTTTCAAAGCAAATATTACGGCTGTCAAAAGTCCTGCAGCTGCACCAACCCACCAGCTGGTTGCATAGAATATTGCAGGAATTGTCATTGCTGTAAGAACTGCATAAGGTATGTAATAAAGAAAAGAACGGATAAAGCGGTTGTTAATCTTTTCCTTAATTGCAGTGAAAGGTATAACTCTTATAAGGTAGGTTGTGCCTGCAAGTATAAGCAGATATATAAAGAAAATACTGTTTTTCATAAGTTCCTCCAATAAGATTAATTATTGCTGTTATCAGCTTCATCAGATACCGGAAAGAATATTGAACCGATAATGGCAGCTGTGATAGCAACAATTGTTATTGTTATACCGCTGGAAATCTTAGAAAGAAGCGGTATATAGTAGAATAAGCAGCTAAGTATAATTGCAATGGTTACGACAATCAGGACGGAGCGAGCTTTCTTCATCTCTGGAACAACCACGGCAACGAACATTCCATAGATTGCAACACTTAAAGCACTCATAAGGCGGTCTGGAAGGATATTTCCAAGAATAGCACCAATAAATGTGCCTAATGCCCAGCCCAGATAAGGCAGGGTAGCAAGTCCTGCAAAGTAGCTGCGCTTGATTTCGTCTTCTTTAGTTGCTACTGCAAATATTTCATCAGTTATAAAGAAACCGAGAAGCCAGCGGTATATGCCACTGAAACGGCTATCGGCTTTCTGTCCGATTGATATAGACATGAAAGAGTACCTTATATTAATAGTAATCTGTGATATAAGCATCTGAATATACTGTCCTGGATGAATCATAATGCCGATTCCTGCAAACTGTCCGGCAGAGGTTACTGTTGTCATAGATATGAGAACGGCCTGCCACCAGCTAAGACCAAAGGATACAGCCATAATTCCAAAGGTAAAAGAAACTGACAGGTATCCGAGTGCAATTGGTATGCCGGTTATTAGTCCGCGTTTATAATTATTCATTCTATTTATCTCCATGTATACAATGTCTGGGTTAATATAGTAAAGTCATTTTTATATTCTATCATACATTTGCCATAAAATCACTTGAGAAATAATAATAAATAAATTGATGGATATGTAATATTAAAAGGGCAGAGAAAGCGGCTATCTGCCAGCTTTCTCTGCCTGTTTGTTATTGTACATATTTTTATCTGCTTTATCAAAGAGTGTCCTTAATGTGCAATTCTCATAGTCAGAAGAGAATGCACAACCATGAGCATAACTTATCTTAAAAGCTTTTCCAAGCTCATTAAATTCGAATATTTCTTTGTCAAGCTGTCTGAGAATATCAGTAACTTCATCCTTAGTAGTGTTATATATTACGGCAATAAATTCATCGCCACCATATCGCCCAACAAAATCGTTAGAAGGAACAGCATTTCTTAAAAGCCTTGCAAAATTAAGAATCAACTGGTCACCAACGGAATGACCAAGTGTATCATTAGCCTTCTTAAGATTATTGAGATCAAACATAATACATGCAGTAGAATCAGTAATAAATTGCGAGGTTCTGAATATTTCTTCACATTTACTCTTGTTGGGAAGACCTGTGTGCAGGTCAAGAAATGCCTGCTTTTCAAGCTGTTTATTCTTTTTGGTAATTATGATTGCATGAATGGAATGATTAATTATATATATAATTATAATGACCATATCTATTGCAGTGAATGTTTCAAACAATCTTATATTGTCGGCAATTCTTTCAGAATACTTTTCAGCAGCAGAAACAGTCTGGTCAGCAAGCTGGAAATATTCTTCACTGAGATTTACAATATCAGTGTTTTCATAACCATATTCACGGACTTTATATATTTCGTTCTTAAGCAGAATCCAGAAAGCAATCTGTGTATCAAGCTTTTTTTCATAATCATTGTCATCAAGCTTGACAAGATTATAATCGCCATCTTCATATTTAAGATCTTCAAGAATTCCATCAAGATAATCAATGAGTTCATCATTAGGATTACCAGTGATTTCAAGCTTGACTTCTCTTTGAGTAGCGCCTCTGACAAGACCGGTATAGTTAATAACTCTGGCAGTTCCCTGTAATTTTCCTATAAGAACCATCATTATTGCAACAAGAACAATAAGAATAATGAGAAGACAGCTTTCAATAACAGTATTGATTGTTTTTATATGTTTTCTGTGTTTGTGTTTTTTCATATCTCACCTTATAAAATAATTGTTATATAAGTACCATAAAATCGGTACTTTAGTACTATATCAATATGCTGTTTAAATGTCAATAAAATAAATATAAATTATGAATGAATTTGATTGAAAATGAATGAAAGTGGTGATGACATTTATCAGTATGCAAGTATACATATGTTGTGCATTGACACATAAGTATTGCAATATTAAAATTAATTCGTTTGGATTTTCTAACTGGACAGATAATAAATTATACAGGTTAAATATTGGAGGAATCATATATGTCAGATATAAAGCTTGGAAGTCATGTGGGAATGGCAGGTAAGGAAATGTTTCTTGCATCTGCGAAGGAAGCAGTTTCTTATGGGGCTAATGTATTTATGTTATACACAGGTGCGCCACAGAATACAAGAAGAAAAGAAATAAGTGAGCTTAATATAGAAGCTGGCTGGAAGTATGCTAAGGAACATGGGATAGAGGAGATTATTGTACATGCACCTTATATAATCAATCTTGCGAATACAATTAAGCCGGAGACTTATGAGCTTGCTGTTGAATTTCTAGAAAAAGAAATTATAAGGACTGCTGCCATGGGAAGCCATATAATGGTGCTTCATCCGGGAAGCCATGTCAATGCCGGAGTTGAAGCCGGAACCGCACAGATTATCAAAGGACTTAATACAGTGCTTAACCAGAACAATGATGATGTATATATTGCACTTGAGACAATGGCTGGCAAGGGAAGCGAGATAGGCAGGACATTTGAAGAGCTTAAGGCAATCTATGATGGCGTTGACAAGAAGGACAGATTGAGAGTGTGCTTTGATACATGTCATGTTAATGATGCAGGTTATGATTTAGTTAATCATTATGATGAAGTATTTGCAGAATTTGACAAAGTGATTGGTCTTGACCAGATAGCGGTATTTCATATCAATGACAGCATGAATCCGCTTGGAGCGCATAAGGACAGACATGCCAACATTGATAAGGGAAACATAGGATATGAGACTCTTCACAGACTTGTCCATGATGAAAGATTCTTAGATGTTCCTAAGATTCTTGAGACTCCATGGGTAGCAGTTGAGGGAACTGATAAGAAAGAGCCTCCTTATAAGGAAGAGATAGCGTGGCTTTTAGAGAAATAATGTGAAAATGCTGTTTTTTCGTTTTATTATGATTTTTGAACTGTTTTTTTGTATTTATATTAGTACAATCTGGATATAATGGGTTCATAATCACAATGAACGGAGGAATAGAATATGCTAAGACACAAGAAACATGCATCGGCCTTTATCGCATTTTTGATGGCTTTTGCACTCATCTTCACTAGTTCTGGTATTGGCTCTCTTACATTTACGAAAGCCGATGATACACAGACGATTTACTATAATGGTGAATCAATTACTCTTTCAGAGCATGCATTATATGTAAATCAAAATTTAGCTTCTTCAAGCGGATATTCATATAAGACACTTCAGGAAGCAGTAGCTAATGCAATTCCTGGCACAAAGGATAATCCAACAATTATTTATCTTGAGCCGGATGTATATTGGACTGACGATTATACTAAGACAGAAGATCGTGATAAGAATGATCTTATAGGTCTTATAATTCCACAGGCTTATATAACACTTGTAGGAATGACTGGTAATCGTGATGATGTAGTAATTGCATCAGACAGAGGACAGAATGCAGGAGCTAATGGTAACTTTAACACAATTGGTGTAGGCGACGGATTTCATGCAAAAGACCTTACAATCGGAAATTATTGTAATGTAGATCTAGTGTATGAAAGAGATACTACTAAGAATCATACTAAGAGACAGGAAGCTGTTACACAGGCACAGGCTGTTACTAAAGTTCCTGGCATTACAGATATGGATGAATGGTTCTTTGAAAATTGTAACATTATATCAAGACTTAATCTTTTCTCAAGAGATGACAGACCTAAGCGTTCTCTTATAAAAGATTGTCATCTTGAGTGTACAGATGATTCGCTTGGAACCGGTTATATAACGATATTTGAAAATTGTACGTTTAGCCTGTTTTCTAATACTCCTTGTGGTGGAGCATCATTCTATATGCAGGCATTCTTAGGCTGTGAATTTACAACACAGTTATCAGATAATAAAACAATTACATTATGTAAGAATACAAAACCGTTTGCTTTTATTGACTGTGATTTTAAGGGCGACATGACTGGTATGGAATGGAAACAGAGTAATTTTTCTGATGATATAAGACAGATTGTTTCTAATAATACTCTTAATGGACAGCCATTGACAATCAGTCCTGATTATACAGATTTATCAGTAACTCCTGATGGAGAGCAGATGAAAGCATTTAAGTATAATGGGGAATATAATATATATAATCTCTTAAATGGTGCGGGTTATGATGAATGGGATCCGTTAAATCAGAAGGATTATATGCCAACCGGTGCATGGAATATCCAGTTTGACTATCCAGGAATTGCTAAGGATGTTGTTCCGGTACTTCAGGGAAATGTTTCTGATTCACTTCAGGTTACGCCTGTTGTTCTTGGTGGCAATGACAAGACTGTAACATGGAGTACTGAAGACGATACGCTTGTTATTGAACCACAGGCTGATGGTACTGTAATAGTAAAGGGTGACAATTCAACATTAGACAATAAGAAAGGCTGTCTTGTTGCAACAGCAACCAACGGAATGAAGAAAGTATTACATTTTACAGTTACTCCTAAGATATTTGAGGCACCTGTATTATCAGAAAAACCTGTTTTATCAGCACCTGAGAATGGAATGATTAATGTAACATATGCATTTACAGATAATAGTGAAGCAGCAGACGAAAGTATAATTAACTGGTATCGTGCTACAGACAAAGAAGGAACAGATAAAGTCCTCGTTGCACAGACAACATATGTAGATAGTGATGCTAAGCCATACTCTTCATATGTACTCCGCTTAGATGATGTTAATCATTATATTATCTGTGAAGTTATACCAAAGCGTTCGAATTCAGTAGAAGGCAGTTCAGTATTTACTGCAGCTTCTGAACTTATCAAGTCAGCATATGTAGCAGATGAACAGAAACAGTCATATAATGTTGATCTTGAGCATCTTGCATATATTGAAGCTGAGAATGATACAGAAGAGAATAATTATGAATGGAAAAACACACTTGAAGCTGGTAATTGGTATGGAGGATTCTATCTGCCTGCTGAATACAGAGAAGGTGGAGAGTGGAGTGACAAAGCATATAAGCCTGTTTCAGGGGAGCTTCCATATACATACGCACAGGGAGCATCAGGCGCATCAGGAACTACGGGACTTCAGACAACTACACAGGGTGCAAGACTTGTATATGTTGATGATACTGCACGAAAAGATATGTCAATGACATTGACTCTTTCTCCTCATAAAACAGGAGCACAGGGCTTCGGTAGTGCTAAACAGTTCATAGATATCTATTTCAAATATGATGCAAAAACAATGACTGGTTATGGCTTAAGAATTGCCAGAGTACCATCTATAAGTGATCCGGCCCTTAGTAGCTTTGCAGCTAAGTCATGTACATTTACATTGATGGAATATAAGAATGGAGTTGCAATTCCGCTTGAGGATTCAGTCATATCAACAGCATTTCTTCCAGGATGCACAATTAAGCTTGATGTGACTGGCAATACATTTACAGCAGATGTTACAACAACATCATCTCAGGACTCAGCAAGCAGTATCATGCCTCATGAGGTACATTTAAGCCATGTATTTGAGAATGAAGTAAACAGTTACAGTGGAATAGGATTCCAGCATACAGGTACATCTGGTGCAGGAAAGTCTGGTAACAGAGTTACTATTCATTCTGTAAGCGTAGATTACAAGGGTGTAACAGGAGAAGTTATTGATGTACCAGATAATGACATTAATAATGGTAATGATGATATTAATAAAGATACAGATGACAGAGAAGATGTTCCAGATAGTTCAGTTGATGTAGTGCCAACAGGAGATTCATCTGATATGAGAATTCTTATTATGTTAATGGCAGTATCCGGATTAGCTATTGGAATGACTGTTGCAAAATCAAAAAATTCTCTAAAAGCATTTAAGTAACACAAAACTTGATATGATTTAGAATAAAATAATCAGCCCCGCCTGTTATATATCATATGTGGTATATTGCAGACGGGGTTTTAATATGGGTAAAATTCTGTTAAACTGTAGGAAAGTATGTTGTGAAAGGCGGGATAATAATATGTCAATACCAGCACATGAAGCAAAGTCAAGATTAATAGAGGGTAATAAAAGATTTATTAATGCTACAAGCAATCCAGGAGATGTTTCGATGGAAAGGCGCGTGGATACATTAAAGAATGGTCAGCATCCATATGCGATTGTTCTGTGCTGTTCGGATTCCAGACAGGTACCGGAAGCAATATTCTCAGCGGGAATAGGGGAACTTTTTGTTATCCGCGTGGCAGGAAATGTAGTGGATTCGCATCAGCTTGGAAGTATTGAATATGCAGCAGACCATCTTGACTGTAAGCTGGTGGTTGTACTTGGGCATAATCATTGCGGTGCAGTTGAAGCGGCAATAAAGCATGACCCTGACGGACATATAAAGTATATAACTGACGATATCAGGGAAGCTATCAATGAAGAGAAAGATGAGTATATTGCAACCTGTCTCAATGTAAAGCACAGTGTTAAGGTGATAGAGGAGAACACGGATATGAAGCTTCTTGAGGAGAAAGGTCTTGAGGTTATCGGGGCTGTGTACCATCTTGAAGACGGGCATGTTGAGTTTCTGGAGTAAAGAATGGAAGAATGTAGAGTTGTTGCAATTAATAATTTAATATCGTATATATCACCTACAGAGAACCCATTGTCAGCTAATGTCGTGATGATTCAGGGAAAGGATGCATTATGGTTGTATGATGTTGGTAATCATCCAGACATTCCTGCGATAATAGACACATATAGCAATGGAAGAAAAGTTAATGCTATCTTGTCACATTTTCACGAGGATCATACCGGTAATCTTACGTGTATGAGCGTTGATGAGGTGTATCAGGGAAAGTATACCCATAGGCACACTGGCATGGGAATAGTCGTAGAAGATGACATTTATATTCAGGACGGAGATGTGTCACTTCACATATTTCCACTGCCTTCAAGCCATGCAAAGGGCTGTGTTGCGTTGGAAGTAAACGAAGAGTGGTGCTTTCTTGGAGATGCATTATATGCTATGCAGAAATGCGGACATAACTTGTACAATGCAGGCATATTAAAAGAACAAATAAATGTATTACAGAACATTAAAGCGGAGAAATTCATGCTGAGTCACAGGACACCTTTTGAAAAGCCAAAGGGGATTATTATGAGGTGGCTTGGTGAGATATATGACAGAAGGGTTAAGGGAGAGGTGTATATTGAGATCTAAATATCATTTTATTATAATCGGTTCAGGCTGGCGGGCCTTATATTATGTACGTGTAGCAAAGGCACTGCCAGAGATATTCAGTCTTGACGCGATGTATTGCAGGACGCAGGAGAAAGCGGACTTAATTGCCGGTCAGTATCAGATACATACAACTACATCTATAGAAGAATGCGTGGCATATAAACCGGATTTTGCAGTTGTGGCTGTTAAGAAGGATGCAATATGTGATGTTTCAATGGAATGGCTTGACCGTGGAATAACTGTTTTATCAGAGACTCCGGCGGCACTTGATACGGATTCGCTCAATAAACTGTATTCTTATTACAAATGTGGTAAAAAACAGGTGGTTGCTGAACAGTACAGGGAGTATCCTAATATTAAAGCATCATTAAAGCTTATTAATGAAGGAATTATTGGTGATGTCAGCTGTGTAAATGTGTCACTGGCGCATGAATATCATGGAATAAGTCTTATAAGAGCATTTCTTGGAGTTAATCCGGGAGAGAAGTATACAGTTTCAGCTAAGACATATGAGTTTCCTACAACACAGACTCTTACAAGATATGATAAGTTCACTGATGGCAGGATTGCAGGAAAGAAAAGATGCGTCGCCACATTTGAATTCGAAAGCGGGAAAGTGGCATGGTATGATTTTGATTCGGAGCAGTACAGGTCACCAATCAGGAAGAATACGCTTAAAGTTCAGGGTGTAAGAGGTGAGCTTGTTGATGACTGTGTATATTATCTTGATGAGAATAATGAAGGTCAGACTGGCAGAATCATAACGGATTCCCATGTGATTAATACAGGAAATTCTAATCCTAATTTTGAGAAGATTCGTGAAATTAAGAAAATTTCATTTGATAATAGGATTATATATGAGCCGGAATTTGGATTGTGTGGTCTGTCAGAAGATGAAACAGCAATCGCAGTAATGATGAAGAAAACGGCAGAGTATAGCAGAGGAAATGCGTCTGCACCATACAGTATGGAAGACGCCATAGCAGATGCGTATGCCGCCATCTTACTGAAGAAGGCTGTGGAAACAGGAGAAGTGGTGCATAGTTAATATAATGAAACGGGGTACATGGTATGCAGAAAGAATTGTTAAAGGTGGCACTTATAGGTGTAGGAAGTGTTGGAAAGAAATATGCCAGAATGATAACAGCGGGAGAAGTTCCGCATATGAAATTATCAGCTGTGGTTATAAGAAGAGATGAACTTATTGAATGGGGCGAATCACTTGTCAATACTGATGGTGATAATGCAAGGATATTCAGGAGTGCAGAAGAACTATTTGAGGCTGGTGATTCCTGTTTTGATGCGGTTATTATAGCAACTCCTCATAAAACTCATAAAGAACTGGCTTTGAAAGCATTTGCAAAGGGAAAAGCAGTGTTATGTGATAAGCCGGCAGCGGCAGATATAGGTGAAGCACTTGCAATGCAGAAGGCTGCCAGTGAAAGTGGCAGAATATATGGATTGATATTTCATCAGAGGCTTTACCCTAAATACATCAGGATTAAGCAGATGATAGATAATGGTAAATTAGGAGATATAAAGAGAGTATGTCTTATTAATTCACGATATTTAAGAACCTCATACTATCATAAATCTGGCTCATGGAGAAGCAGCTTTGCGGGTGAAGGCGGTGGAGCACTTATCAATCAGGGACAGCATATTCTTGATATGTATCAGTACCTGTTTGGAATGCCACAGAAGCTTTTTGCAGCGATTCCATTTGGGAAATACAACGACTTTATAGTAGATGATGAGGCTACTATCGTTATGGAATACGACAATGGAAAGACAGGCACATTTATACTATCCACAGGCGAAGCCTGTCACGAAGAGCGACTTGAGATTATAGGAACGAAGGCAAGAATTCTTCTGGAAGACGACACGCTCACCATTACAAGACACAGAGATGTATGTGAGTATATCAAGAACGAAGAAGTCAACTCAAGGCAGAATATGACATTTACAGAGGAAACTATACAGTTCGAGAAGGCATCTGAGCCATATGCACAGTTATTTGAAAACTTTGCAAATGCGGTGCTTAAAGATGATGAGTCTTATCTGACAGTTAAGGGCAGTGAGGGAATTAATTCTCTCATGTTGTGTGCCAGTGCTTATTATTCAGCATGCAAAGGCATAAAAGTAGAACTTCCGCTTGAAGCCTCAGATTATAAAGAGCTTATGGATGAATTGATTAAAAAAGAAGAGGGAGAATAGATTCAGTCTATTCTTCCTCTTCTTCGTCGTTAAAGCCGTGGAGCAAAAAATCGTTCCACCTGGCATTAGTTTCTTCAAGCTCTTTTTTCTGCATGATACGGTTTCTGTCGCTTAGAATGGAAATCATTTCATCAGCTATCTCCTCAACAGGAGGGTGGTCGTAATGATAGAGATAACCAATCATGCGGCTGGCAGTGAAATCAGTATTGAGATTCTTAGTGACAATATCACAGAAATTTTTCTCATAACCTCTTTGCAGCATTAATTCATATAATTGTCTGCTTAAATCTGATTTGGGTTTCATAAAATGTGACTCCTTGTTTGTGGTGCGTAATATGTCTGTTTATTATAGCATAAATATTTGAAAAACATAATGTATTGTGATATATTACATTTGTAATGATGTAGCATTAAAATAGTGTGCTATATGAATATGGAGGTATTTTTTATGTCAAGTACAATTCAAGTAAGAGTGGATGACGATTTGAAGATTAAATCAGATAATTTATTTAGAGAATTAGGAACAGATACTACAACGGCTATAAGAATGTTTTTAACACAGGCAGTTGCTAATAATGGATTTCCATTTGAGATAAAGAAAGTGGCAGCTAATCCTTACATTGCTATTTCGGAAAAGGAAGTTCTTGACAGATTAGCAAAGTCAAGAGATCAGTCAAAGAATGGAGAATATTCAGAAGCAGGTGATTTTGTTGCAGATATGAGGACAAAGTATGGCATATAAAGTGGTTGTTACTAATGATGCTAAAGAAAATATGCAAGAGTATATTGAATACATATTATATGAAAAAAGAATCAGCATGCAGCAGGAAGTCTCCTTGATGATTTTGAATATACTAAAGATATATTAGCAGAGGTCGCAGAAAGTTTAAAATTATGTGATAACGAAAAATTGAGAAGTTTAGGATATAGAAGGATAGGCTTTAAATTCCATAGATATTTTATGTTGTATAGAGTGGAAGATACAACTGTTTATATAGATGGGATTTTTCATGAGTTACAGGATTTTGAGAATAAGATTAACTGAGGGATAATAAATATGGCAAGATATAATTTTAGTAAAACAATTGTACATAGTGGGTTGAATAAAACAAAAACAATATATGGAAATTCAAGATATGAGATTGCATATAAAGAACAGATACAAATAAAACAATGGGAAGAACAGTGGCAGAGAAAATTGCAAATCGAAATAAATAGAAAAATTGCAGAAGAAAAAAGATTAGAAAGAGAAAATAGAGCAAAGGATGATCAAAGAGCTATATTAAATGCTCAGATATTAACCAAGCAGGCAGAGGAACAACGCGCTGATATAGGTAATATATTAATCAATTCGCTGGAATGCGAATTGTATGATTTTGAGAAGTTAAAGAAAAAAGATTATTTTTCAAAAAATAAACCATATATGTCAAAAAAATATGAAATTCCAAGAGAGCCATTGCCTTCAGATTCAAAATATAATCCAAAGTTGAATTTTTGGGCAGTATTATCTGGTAAAAAACAAAGGGAATTTAATGAAAAAAACAGACAAGTATATAATGATGATCATAAAGATTGGGAAAAAATTAAAAATGAAATTATAGAGAAAAATAAATATATAGATGAAATATATGAACACCAGATGTTATTATGGAAAGAGGAAAAAAAACAATTTGAAAATGAACAACAAGAATATAATCATGGTATAGATGAATTTAGAAATGAAGTTGCAAATGGTAATTCTGTTGATGAATTTGTTTCTATTATTTTAAATGATATTAAATTGCCAATAAATTTTATACCTACATATGATGTTTTATATGATAAAGCTACAAGAAATGTTGTTATTGATGTGAATTTGCCATTAGTTACAGATTATCCTAATTTAAAATCTGTTGCGTATATCAAGTCAAGGCATGAATATAAGGAAAGTTATTTTAATGATGTTCAAATGCAGAAAATGTATGATGATTCTATTTACAAAATAATATTGATGTATATAAACAGAGTGTTTAATATCAATAATCAATTTGATTTGATAGATAATATAGTTTTGAATGGATTTGTAGAATCTATAGATAAGACAACGGGCAATGAATTTACAGCATATATTTTATCTATTAGTATAGCAAGAGAAAATTTCAAAATACTTAATTTAAAGTCAATTGATGCAAGAGAATGGTTTAAGAAAGAAAAAGGAATATCAGCAGCTAAAATAGCACAAATTACACCTATACAACCAATACAAAGATTGAATAAGGAAGATAAAAGGTTTGTTGAGGGGTATAATGTTGTAAACGAAATAAATGATGAAGTTAATTTGGCATCAATAGATTGGCAGGATTTTGAAAATTTGATAAGAGAAATTTTTCAAGAAGAATTTAATAGTTCAGGAGGAGAAGTAAAAATAACTCAGGCAAGCAGAGATGGAGGGGTAGATGCTGTTGTTTTTGACCCAGACCCAATAAGAGGTGGCAAGATTGTAATTCAGGCAAAAAGATATACAAATGTTGTTGGTGTATCTGCAGTAAGAGATTTATATGGAACTTTGATGAATGAGGGAGCAATGAAAGGAATTCTTGTTACAACATCAAATTATGGTAATGATGCGTATGAATTTGCAAAGGGTAAACCAATTCAGCTTATAAATGGGGCTGAACTATTAGGGTTATTAGAAAAACATGGACATAAAGCTAAGATAGATTTAAAAGAAGCTAAATTAATAAATAAGGGTAATATTAACTTAATCTGACCATATAAATTTAACTCAAAATGACAATGTACACATGTCACTTTATCTGTTATTCTTATGTGCAATTAAAGTATGTTGATATAGGAGGCAGATAAAATGGAAGCACAACAGACACAGTTAGTACAGCAGGGGATTAAGAAAGAAGGATTTCATATTACTGTAACACAGATGTGTGTAACAGCAGTATTTATGGCACTTACATGTGTCGCAACAATGATGGTACAGATTCCTATTCCTTTGGGATATGCACATTTGGGAGACAGTGTAATACTTATATGCGCATTTTTCTTTGGACCGGTTGTTGGCGCACTTGCTGGAGGAATCGGTTCTGCGATGGCAGATATATTAACTGGATTTGCAGTATGGGCAGTTCCAACACTTATAATAAAGACAATCATGCCAATAATAGCATGCGCAATATTTGGCAATATGAAAAGTAAGTTTGACAGATGTAAGGTTATTTCAGTAAAAGGAATTGTTGGTGCAGTTGTTACATTACTTTTCATGACATTAGGATATGTTGTATTTGGTGCAATAATAGCAGGCAGCTTTGCAGCAGGATTAGCTTCAGCACCAGGACTTCTACTTAAGTCGGTAGTTAATATGGTTGTATATCTTTTTGTGGCAACAGGAATGTCTAAGATTCTTGGCAGAAATAATAATTGATTACAAGTAGAGGAGAATAGATATATAGTCTGTAGGGTGGTACTTTTGGGTATCACCCTTTTTCGTGGTTGATACACGAGGAAGTTTTTACTTCCTTATACATTATTAAGTTTATAATGTTTAATAGCTGCTGTTATGCTATGATATAATTAAATCAATTGGTAGTATTAGCATATAATAATAGTATTGTAGATGTTAAAAGGTAGACTATAAAAACAGATGTGGAGATAGAAAATGATTAAAGCATTTTTTCTGGATTTTTACGGAACAGTGGTACATGAAGATGGAGAAGTGGTAAAGAAAATCTCACAGTTAATATATGAAACTGGAAAAGCAGAGAGTCCATCAGAAGTAGACTCTTTTTGGTGGAAGGATTTTCAGAATTTATTTAATAATTCGTATGGGAATACATTTGAAACACAAAGAGCGTTAGAAAAGAAGTCTATTAAACATACATTGGAAAAGTTTGCTTCAAATGAGAATATTGATAAGTTAAGTAATTATATGTTTGAACATTGGGTGAAACCTCCTATTTTTGAGGAGTCAAAGAAGTTTTTTGAAATTAGTCCATTACCTATTTATATAGTATCAAATATTGATGCTAATGATGTTTTAAGAGCAATAGAATTTCATCAATTATCCCCATCGGGAATATTTACATCTGAGGATGCCAAAGCCTATAAGCCAAGAAAAGAGTTATTTGAGCTTGCATTGAATACCACGGGATTGCATGCTGATGAAGTGATTCATATAGGCGATTCTTTAAGTAGTGATGTAAAAGGTGCTTCGTCAGTTGGAATTAAAGCAATTTGGTTAAATAGATTTAACAAAGAGAATTCATGTGGTGTAGATAGTATAACAAATTTGTTAGAGGCATTAGATAAATTGGAGTAAAGTATTTTAATATAAGGAAATGCAAACGATGCTTAGATTAGTGGGATTGGGAGATAATGCTGGCTAAGGTTTTCCAACAATTCTTGATGTATGGAAATCAGAAGGATGGGTTGAACCACAATTAATAGAGGTTACAAATCTTAATCAGGTGACACTTGTGATGAAGATGGAAAAGGAATTTGATGAAGAATTTTGGCACAAAACCACATGATACCTATCAGTAGTCGCAAATCCAAAGCCTTTATAGGTCAAAAATCATATCGACTACTATATTAGTTGCAAATTACACCTATAAAGTAACTATGATCAGCAATCTTATAGGAAATCCAACTCTAAAACCACATTTTAGACAGCGTAAGAGGGCAAATCAGCCTATAAGATGCAATATATTTATTTTCTTATAGGAAGCCCTGCCTCAAAAAGCCAAGATTTACCACTACATCCCCCAAAAATGAGAAAAAAGCCGCCAGCAATTAAGCTGGCGGCTTAAATTAACACTTACATGAGGTATAGCAACAATCACCGATGGTGGAAGAGTTGTTTGTCAGCGTACATTGCTGAGTCAGCATTTTTTACTATTTCAATAATATCGATTCCGTTGCCGGATGCAACACCGACAGCACTTTTAAAAACAATCCGTTAAATATACGAATACACGCATAACTTATATTTTAACATTTAGTTAAATCAATTTCCAGCTTTTTTAATTCTTTTAATTCTCTTATAGTAAAGTATCCGCATACGATAGCAGCGGCAGCGTCAGCTATAGGTCCGGCATACATAACACCGTCAATTCCCATGAATATAGGAAATATAACGATAAGTGGCAACAGGAAAATAATCTGCCTTGTAAGTGACATAAATACACCAAGCTGTGATTTGCCAATTGAATTAAAGAAATTGGAAGTCACAGGCTGGATGCCGTTAACAATTGTCAGAAACATATATATTCTGAAATATCTTTCAGAGAATTTAAAGTACAGGTCACTTCCGTTACCAAATATGCTGATAATCTGTCTTGGGAATATCTGGAAGCATGCAAATGCAATTAAAGACAGGGCAGAAGCTGCACCAAGTGCGAGCAGGTAAGTCTTTCTTACACGGGCGTACTTCTTTGCACCATAGTTAAAACCTATAACTGGCTGAGTTCCCTGAGATATTCCAATAACAAATGACATGAAAATCATATTAACTTTAGTTATAATTCCGGCGCAGGCAAGAGGAATGTCTCCGCCGTATATTGACTGTGCGCCGTAATGAGACAGTGTATTGTTCATAACAATCTGTACAACAGTCATTGCAATCTGGTTAAAGCAGGCACTTGCTCCAAGAATAAATATTTTCTTACAGTGGTCAAATGATACAACAAAGCTTTCTCTGTCAAGTTTGATTGTCTTAAAATGAAACATATAACGCAGGCTGATTGAAAATGAAATTATCTGGCCTGTAATTGTTGCAAGTGCCGCACCTGTCATTCCCATGTTGAAAACAAATATAAATAATGGGTCAAGAATAGTGTTCACAATAGCACCGACAAGCATTGAAGTCATTGAATATCGCGGGCTTCCGTCTGCAAGAATAAGCTTGCTCATACCAGTGTTGGCAATTAAGAAGGGAAAGCCAAACGCAGTGATTCTTGTATATGCCTTTGCATATGGAAGTACATCTTTAGTTGCACCAAAGAATTTAAGCATTGGTGTTAAGAATATAGTGGTTACAAGGAACAGAAATATTCCAAACAATGCCATAAGTACAATACCGTTACCGGCATATTTTTCAGATTCGTGTTTTTCACCGGCGCCAAGATGCAGTGAGAAATTAGTCGCACTTCCTATACCAAGAAGAAGCGAAATAGCCGTACATGTTGTTGACAGTGGAAATGCAATGTTAGTAGCAGCATTTCCAAGCATACCGATTCCCTGGCCGATAAATATCTGGTCGACAATATTGTAAAGTGCTGTCACAAGCATCGAAATAATGCATGGAATTGCAAAACCGACAAGCAGAGTGGATTCTTTTTTATATCCAAGTGGATTATCTTTTGTGTTCATAGTCGCTGACTGATTATTCATAATAAAACCTCTTAATTATTATACAATATTATTAAAAACTGATAATAGCATAATTGATATCATAACATATTATGTTAATAAATGTGTAGCCAGATTATTAAAATGTGCTGTTATATGCTTTGCGTTTGTGATATAATTCATGTCATGTAAACATATAAAGCCGGAGGGAAATATGGATAATTATTCAATTAACACAAAATGCGTCCAGGCAGGCTATACTCCTGGAAATGGTGAACCAAGACAGATTCCTATAATCCAGTCTACTACATTTAAGTATGATACAAGTGAGGATATGGGAAAACTTTTTGACCTTGAAGCAAGTGGATATTTCTACACAAGACTTCAGAATCCAACTAATGATTATGTGGCAGCTAAGATTGCAGCCCTTGAAGGTGGAAGTGCAGCAATGCTTACTTCATCAGGACAGGCAGCTAATTTCTTCGCTTTATTTAATATTTGCGAAGCTGGAAGCCATATAGTAGCATCATCTTCTATATATGGAGGAACATTTAACCTTATTGATGTTACTTTGAAGAAGATGGGAATTGAAGCAACATTTGTTGACCCTGACTGCACAGAGGAAGAACTTAATGCAGCGTTCAAGGACAACACAAGAGCAGTATTTGGTGAGACAATTGCCAATCCTGCACTTACAGTATTAGATATTGAGAAGTTTGCAAATGCAGCACATGCACACGGTGTACCACTTATCGTCGATAATACATTCCCAACACCAGTTAATTGCAGACCAATTGAATGGGGAGCAGATATTGTAACACATTCAACAACTAAATATATGGACGGACATGGAGCAGCAGTCGGTGGAGCTATTGTAGACAGCGGAAAGTTTGACTGGATGGCACATGCAGACAAGTTCCCTGGACTCTGCACACCTGATGAATCATATCATGGAATTACATATGCCGAGAAGTTCGGTAAAGAAGGCGCATTTATAACAAAATGTACTTCACAGCTTATGAGAGATTTAGGCTGCATACAGTCTCCACAGAATGCATTTATCTTAAATCTCGGTCTTGAATCACTTCATGTGCGTATGCCAAGACATGTTGAAAACGGACAGGCTGTTGCAGAATTTCTTGAGAAGCAGGATAAGGTTGAATTCGTTAATTATCCGGGACTTCCTTCTAACAAGTACTATGAGACAGCTAAGAAGTACATGCCAGATGGCGGCTGCGGAGTAGTTTCATTCGAGTTAAAGGGTGGAAGAGAGGCTGCAGAGAAGTTTATGAAGAATCTGAAGCTTGCAGCTATCGAAACTCATGTAGCAGATGCGAGAACATGCTGCCTTAACCCTGCAACATCAACACACAGACAGATGAATGATGAGCAGCTTAAAGCCGCTGGAATTCCAGCAGGACTTATCCGTATCTCATGTGGTCTTGAGGATAAGAAGGATCTGATTGCCGATATTGCGCAGGCTTTGGAAGCTATTTGATTTAAGTAAGAAATATTTTTATATGAATAAAGTCGTTAAAATGATGAAATTTTTATGGATAAAAGTCATCATTTTGACGACTTTTTATTTACAATGAGGGGATAAAGTAATAAATTATTTATAAATGTTAATTTAAGGAGCAATTATTATGGTAAAGCATGTTATTTTATGGAAATTAAAGGACGAGCTTGCAGGAGAAGAAAAAGAGCAGGTTAAGGCAGGTATTAAGGAAGGACTTGAAGGTCTTGCAGGACAGATTCCGGGGCTTATAGAGGTAAAAGTAAGAACAGAGTGTCTTCCAAGTTCTACAGCAGATGTAATGTTAGACACAACATTTGACAGCGTGGAAAGTTTAAAGGGTTATGCCGTACATCCTAAGCATGTGGCAGTTGCAGACAGCAAGGTAAGACCTTACACAGCAATCAGATCATGCATGGATTACAAAATTTAAAGATTTATCATATACAGCAATAGTGGAGGACATAATGATGGAATACATTTCAAGAAACGATGCATTTGAATTACTTAAGAAGTACAATAAAGACCCATTTCACATTCAGCATGCATTAACAGTTGAGGCTGTTATGAAGTGGTATGCCAACGAATTAGGCTACGGTGATGATGCAGAATATTGGGGAATCGTAGGACTTCTTCATGATATTGATTTTGAACTTTATCCAGAGCAGCATTGTATCAAAGCACCAGAACTTTTAAGAGAGGGCGGCGTATCAGAGGATATAATTCATGGAGTAGTTTCTCATGGCTATGGAATTACAGTTGATGTTGCACCTGAGCATGAGATGGAAAAAGTGCTTTTTGCAGCGGACGAGCTTACAGGACTTATATGGGCAGCAGCACTTATGCGTCCATCAAAGAGTACTAAGGACATGGAACTTAAGTCATTAAAGAAGAAATATAAGAGCAAGGGCTTTGCTGCAGGATGTTCAAGAGATGTAATTGAGCGTGGAGCAGAGCAGCTTGGCTGGGAACTTGATGAACTTCTGACGAAGACTCTTGCAGCAATGGCAGCCTCAGAAGACACTATTAATGAAGAGATGGAGAAGGAAAATGTTTAATACTCCAACAGATTGTTACAATTATATAATTGAGAATGACCTTGAAATGCCAGTGCTTTGTGCAATGATGAATCATGTTGGCGGATATTCAATAGCAGAGATTGCGGACGGAAGATTCCATAACAGAGACGGAGCAGTCTCATTTTCATCGCATGGCTACAAGATAAACATTCCGGTTACTGATGATGAAATAGTTACGGCAGTGCTTAATGGGCTGTATGTAAGTGCATTTTTATCAAGAAATCAGGATAAGTACCAGATACATTTTCTTGTATCGGGATATCCCATCGATATGAAGTGCCGTTATGAGGAAGAGAGAAGAAAGTCAGGGAGTACATAGCTGAATAATATGAAGAGAGCCAGGATATACGGACTGACAATGGGGTTGAAGTTCGTATATCCCGGCTCTCTTTATGAGGGGGAAAAATGTTTTTCAAACATCCGATGACTGCTGTATTGGGAGATTAGACAGCCATCTTTTTTATGAAAAAGTTTGTCTGTTGTCTTTCGACATTGTTAATATTAAATGGGAAATGTGAAAATGAGTTGGAAAGTTTGTGAGAATTTTGTGAATTATATAAACAAAAAAGAAATTAATATGTAAATTAATAGAATGTAAATGTTTGAACATATGCTGTGTTGGAGTATAATTGCAAAGTGAATTGGACGCTATTCACCCCGAATAAAAAACTTAATAGGAAGGACATAATACACATGAAAGAGTTAAGTAACAGATCAGCAAATTTTACAGACTCTGTCATCAGAAGAATGACAAGAGTTGCTAATAAATATGGTGCAGTTAATTTATCGCAGGGATTTCCTGATTTTGACCCACCAAAGGCTATAACAGACAGGCTTGCAAGAGTTGCAGGCGAAGGACCTCATCAGTATGCATTGACATGGGGAGCTAAGAATTTCAGAGATGCAGTTGCTAAGAAATATGAACATTTTTCAGGTGTTAAGATTGACCCTGAGACAGAGATTGTTGTCACATGCGGAAGTACTGAGGCAATGATGGCTACAATGCTCAGTATTACTAATCCGGGAGAGAAAGTCGTAATATTCTCACCTTTCTATGAGAATTATGGCGCAGATACAATTCTTTCAGGTGCAGAGCCGATATATGTTCCATTAGTTCCACCAGAATTTCATTTTGATAAGGAAAAGTTAGAAGATGCATTTAAGCAGGGTGCTAAGGCATTAATTCTGTGCAATCCTTCCAACCCATGCGGTAAGGTGTTCACAATGGAGGAAATGCAGACAATTGCTGAACTTGCAAAAAAATATGACGCATATGTTGTTACAGATGAAGTGTATGAGCATATTGTGTATGCGCCTAATAAGCACATTTATATGCAGTCGCTTGAGGGCATGAGAGAAAGAACAATTGTGTGCAATTCACTGTCTAAGACATACTCAATAACAGGATGGAGATTAGGTTATGTTATTGCTAACCCACAGATAATCGACAGAGTTAAGAAGGTACATGATTTCCTTACAGTTGGTGCAGCCGCACCATTGATGGAGGCAGCAGTTGTGGGATTAGAGTTTGGTGATGGATATTATGATGAACTTGCCGCACATTATGCACATATGAAAGAGGTATTTGTAGGCGGTCTTAAGAAGCTGGGATTAAAATACACAGACCCACAGGGGGCATATTATGTGCTTGTTGATGTGAGTGAATTCGGAGTTAAAGATGATGTGAAATTTTGCGAATGGATGACACAGTTCGTTGGTGTAGCGGCAGTTCCGGGGTCAAGCTTTTTCAGGGAAGATGTGCATAATCTTGTGAGATTTCATTTCGCAAAGCAGGATGATACACTTAATGAAGCAATAAAGAGACTGGCAACACTTAAAGAAAAAGCGATGAATGCCAAGAATGTGGACTGGAGATAATTCATGGAAATATACTTAAAACCGATAATTTCAGCGTGTTATGTGTTCCCGGTTCTTGCCGTGCTTTTCACACTGCCATACATAATATACGAATATCATAAATATGGCTCAATACTTGTAATAAGAACAGGGGTTGTGTACACATTTATATTCTACATGCTTACCTCATATTTTATGACAGTGCTTCCGCTGCCTCCGATTGATTCAGTGACACCGGATTCGGCATGTATGCTGTTGGTGCCATTTGACGCAGTAAGAAGAGTTGTTGCTACTGTGAATATTACTTTATCGAATCCGGCAACATATATTAATCTGTTCAAATGTGGTGACTTCTGGCAGATTGCTTTCAATATTCTGCTGTTAGTGCCATTTGGTGTGTATCTGAGATATTATTTTAAGAGAAAATGGTGGCAGGTGCTTATAATGTCATTCTGCTACAGCCTGTTTTTTGAGCTTACGCAGTTGTCAGGCTTGTATGGAATATATCCTTATCCATACAGATTCTTTGAAGTGGACGACCTGATATGTAACACACTTGGAGGAATGGTGGGCTTCTGGGTTATGCCGGCGGTTGTTTTCATGCTTCCAAAGCGTGACAGAATGGATGAGGTTGCTTACAACAGAGGACAGATTGTGTCGGAATTCAGGAGAATAATAGCATGGGCGTTGGATATGCTTGTGATAATGGCTCCGGTTGCCGTATTTTTTGCAATAGATAAAGAAAAGTTTATGAATGCTGTGTACGATGTAAGATATCTGGTTGTCATAGCTGTATATATAGTTATTACATTTACAATAGTTACAGCAGTTACTAAGGGAAGAACTATAGGCAAGGCACTTGTTAATATAAGACTAGTGAGGGCAGATAGTAAGAAAACTGATAACAAGACTGCTGATTACGAAGCTGAGAATATTGAGGCTGATACTCACAGGAGAGTGAATGTTTTCAGGCTTATGGGAAGATATTTTATTCTGTATGTTTTAAGCCTGCCTTCTCCTGTATATGCATATAATCTTTATCATGTGGCACTTAAGGCTGATGGTTGGAGATTCTCTGTCAGTATAGCAGTATGTCTATTGTGCCTTATGGTTACGGCATATTTTGCGATAGATTTCATATTATGTCTGTTCAGCAGTACACGGCAGATGTTTTATGACAGGGTGATGGGAATTACGCATGTCAATATGGTGAAGCAGAAGGAAAAGATATCAAAATAAATTGAAAAACATAACAAAATAAACTAAAAAAATACATTGACATGTTAGAACTGACATGTTAGTATACACATAGCAAATAATTATGCAAATATGGTACAGAATAATAATGTTGTTATGTAAAAGGAGGATTTTTGTTATGGATATGACATTGAGATGGTATGGACCAGGATACGACAGCGTAACACTTAAGCAGATCAGACAGATTCCAGGCGTAAAGAATGTTATTACAACGCTTTTTGGTAAGCAGGCTGGGGAGCGGTGGCTTCCAGAGGAAATAGCGGAGCTTAAAAGGATTGTTGAAGATGCCGGGTTGGGAATCGCTGGTATTGAATCTGTTAATGTGTCAGATGATATTAAGATTGGCACAGCTAAGGCAGATGAGCACATTGACAATTATATAAAGACTCTGCAGGCTCTTGGAGAAGCGGATATTCATGTGGTATGTTACAATTTTATGCCTGTATTTGACTGGACACGATCAGAACTTGCAAGAGAAAGAGCTGATGGTTCAACGGTGCTTGCATATAATCAGGATACAGTTGATATGATTGATCCGGAGCATATGAAGGAATCAGTTGCAAAGATGTCTAATGGATTCGTAATGCCAGGATGGGAACCAGAGCGTCTTGACAGATTAAAAGAACTTTTTGAAATGTATAAAGATGTTGACGCAGAAAAGCTGTTTAATAATCTGGTATATTTTCTGGAAGCAATTGGTCCGGTATGTGAGAAGTATGATATAAAGATGGGGATTCATCCGGATGATCCTGCGTGGCCTATATTTGGACTTCCAAGAATTATGACAGGTAAGGATTCTGTTACAAAACTTCTTGATGCTGTAAATAAACCATATAACGGAATAACACTTTGTACGGGTTCATTTGGCTCTAACCAGAATAATGATATTTGTGAGATTATCAAGGCGTGCAGAGGAAGAATACCATTTGCACATGTGAGAAACCTTAAATATAATTCACCTAGGGATTTTGAAGAAGCAGCACATTTATCATCTGATGGTTCTATGGATATGTATAAGATTATGAAAACATTATATGATACAGGTTTTGACGGCATTATAAGACCAGACCATGGAAGAATGATATGGGATGAGGTGGCTATGCCAGGTTATGGTTTATATGACAGGGCTTTAGGTGCAACATACCTTAATGGCTTATGGGAAGCTATTGATAAATCATCAAAGTAATTATTAACATTGGGTTTTTATGACATAATGGAGGATATTATGAAACTTTCAATAAATGGTATTAAGAATACGACAGATTGGGAAAAGGCTGGCATAAAGCTGCCTTCATATGATGTTGAAAAGGTTGCAGAGGATACAAAAAAGTCACCTGTATGGGTACATTTTGGTATTGGCAATATTTTCAGGATATTCATTGGTGGAATTGCAGATTCATTATTAGAACAAGGAGTTTCAGATAAAGGCATTACATGTGTTGAAACATTTGACTTCGATGTAGTAGATAAAATATATAAGCCATTTGATAATCTTGTTATGGCTGTTACATTGAAGGAGGATGGAAATACAGAAAAAAAGGTACTTGGTTCACTTACAGAAGCTATTAAGGCACAATCATATTCGCAGAAGGAATGGGAAAGATTAAAGGAGATATTTGCTGACCCTGGGCTTCAGATGGTGTCATTTACTATTACAGAAAAAGGTTATGCGTTGAAGGATTCTAAAGGAGAGTTTTTTTCTTTTATCAGGGAAGACATTGATAATGGACCAGAAAAAGCAACATCAGCAATGGCAGTAACAGCAGCACTTTTGTATGAACGTTTTAAAGCCTGTAAGGCACCGATTGCAGTTGTATCAATGGATAACTGCTCACATAACGGAGAGAAACTTAGAAATTCGATAACCGAGATGGTAACTGAGTGGAATAAAAAAGGATTTGTTGGTAATGATTTTGTTGATTATGTGAATAATGAAGAGCTTGTATCATTTCCATGGTCTATGATTGATAAAATTACACCAAGACCAGCAGATAGTGTTGCTAAAGCATTAGAGGAAGCAGGTGTTGAGGATATGAGTCCGGTGATAACATCTAAGAAGACATATATTGCACCATTTGTAAATGCTGAAGGACCACAGTATCTTGTAATAGAAGACAGGTTCCCTAATGGCAGACCTCAGCTTGAAAAAGCAGGTGTGTTTATGACTGACAGACAGACAGTTAATAAGGTTGAGCGAATGAAAGTAACAACCTGCCTTAATCCGTTACACACAGCCTTAGCAGTATATGGCTGCTTATTAGGATATAATCTGATTGCTGATGAAATGAAAGACAAGGAACTTTCAGAGCTTGTGAGACGAATTGGGTTATCTGAGGGAATGCCTGTGGTAATTAATCCGGAGATTATTTCACCACAGAAGTTTGTGGATGAAGTTCTTAATGTAAGAATACCTAATCCTTTTATGCCTGATACACCGCAAAGAATAGCGACAGATACTTCACAGAAGGTAGGAATACGATATGGTGAAACAATTAAGTCATATGTCGCAAAGGACGGAAGTGCCAAAGAATTAATAGCGATTCCATTGGCAATTGCAGGATGGTGCAGATATCTTCTTGGAATTGATGATAATGGCGAAAGCTTCGAATTGTCTCCAGATCCGATGGCAGATGAATTAAAGAAGCATTTATCAGGTATAAAAATAGGTGACATATCATCTTATACAGGACAGCTTAAGAATTTATTGTCAAATGCCAATATATTTGGTATAAATTTATATGAAGCAGGAATTGGCGATAAAATAGAAGAGATGTTTGTTGAAGAGATAGCAGGAAAGGGTGCTGTAAGAAATACACTTAAAAAATACCTTTAATATATATAACAAGCAGGCTCATAGTATAAGAAAGGCCGCAGGGTTATGGAAAAATCATTAAACGAAGACACATACGAAAAATTAAAATACGATATCATGAATTTCAAGCTTGTACCTGGGGATTCAATAAGTGCACAGAAGATAGCTGTAAGGTATAATGTTTCAAGAACACCGGCAAGAGAGGCAATTGTTAATCTTGAAAAGGAGGGACTTCTTAAAATAATACCTCAGTCAGGCACGTATGTTGCAAGTATTAATTGCAGACGTTTTGAACAGGAATGGTTTGTCAGAAAAAGTCTTGAAGTGGGGATGGTAGACCCGGTTTTTGAGCATGTCAGCAATGATATGCTTGATAAGATGGAAGAATTAAACAGCCGTCTCATTAATTATGATAAATGTAACGAAAAAGTTCCAAGGATTGAAATCGATAATGCTTTTCATGAACTTATATATGAAAGCTCAGGAGAACAGCTTGCTGCTAATATAATTAAAATGCAGATGAGTCATTATAACAGAATACGTTTCTTAGCAGAACTTAATAGTTCTATTAGTGCTAAAACTAATGAGGAACATGAGATGCTTATAGATGCAATAAGGAAAAAAGATAAAAGAATGTATCTTCGTGTTATTAAAGGACATATTAACAGAATTTTTAATGAGATTGATAAGTTAAGAATAATTTATCCTGATTATTTCGAAAACAATTAAAAACAACCATCTGGATACCGGAAATCAATAAGTATCCAGATGGTTGTTTTTATTTATTGAATCATTTCTCTATATTGAGAAGGAGTCATGTTTTTGATTTTTTTGAAAAGCTTGGTGAAATAATTAACATCTGTAATTCCACATTGTACAGCAATGTCCTGTATAGGAAGCTTGGTTGTATTGAGCAGGTAGATAGCGTGTTCAATACGTTTATTATTAACAAAATTAGTGAGCGTTGAGCCGGTTTCACGTTTAAACAGAGAAGATACATAACTGCTGTTTAAAGCAAATTCAGCAGAAATAGTATTAAGGCTGAGATCATCAGTAAGGTTAAACGAGATATAATTAATAATATTTTGGACAGGTTTGCTATATTTTCTTAAAGAATAAGATTGAACAAGCAGACAATATTTACGCGTGATTTCATTTTCCAGGGTTTCAAGCTGGGCAATTGTGGTACAGGATTCTATCCTGATAGCAAATTTGCGTGATATCTCATCAAGATGAATAGGATGAACATATGCTGATTGGGCAGCTTTCCTGCAAAGGGTATTAAGAATTATCATGAAATTCTTTCTATCGCGGATTGAATCTGACAGGCGGGGCTTAATTCCAGATGAATTAAGATGAGCAAGCTTGTCAATTGATTCAAAATCACCATGAGCAACATATTCCATCAGAAGAGATTCATCATTATAGCGTTGTTCTAGAACCTCAATGGATTGCTTTGTCGGTTCGGGGGTATAATCATTGTACATGTATTCAGAAGCATTTTTATTAAGGAAATGTTTTTTCTCAAGTGTGTAACTGCTCCATAATTTACTACATAAACAGTTTATAATTGCTTCTATACATCGTTCATCTGCAAATACCGGGAGTGCGGCATAATAAAGCTGCATAAAATCAGTGAATTTTGGTGGTATTGAATTGTATGAACATAAATCATCAATTCTTTGATTGGTAAACTTTTCAAATGAAAAAGGTCCGGCAAAGAAAGCTTTTTTTGAGTCGGGCAATTTAATATATATATAATCACAGGCGAAACTGTCATGAATCAGAAGAATTGTATTATTTTTGCCAGAACAGTTAATAAAGTTCTGAAATGTTTCTTTATGATTAATTAAAAAAGCATCACTGAGGATAGTTTTTCTTAATTCACCATCATATCTGTCATCCCAGAGAAATGGTGTGTCAATTATATAAGATGGTATTTTTATCTTAGATAATAGTTCCATGGTGTAGTCCAGATATACTTTATAGTCCATATAAACCTCCAATCTCTATCAGTTTTTATTACTATATTATAATAACAGAAGAAAACAAAAATTCAAAGCATAAAAATAAACTGACATGTCACACTGACTAATACTAACATGTTACTAAACTGATGCTGACATGTTAGTATTGATTTGGCTTTTTATAGTACAATTTTTGCCATAAAAAATGTATGGGTAAAAATAATACTAGATATACTAAAATCTGTAATAACGGGTATGTTATTTATAGGTTAATATAAAGACATAGAAAAGAGAGCACACAATAGTGCACATAATATTTAAGGACGGTCTTTAAAGAAAAAATATCTATAATATTTAATAAAGTGATGGAGGTTTTATTATGACAGATAACAATGGAAAGGTGAGGCCATTTGGTATAAAAGACAAGCTTGGTTATATGTTTGGTGACTTCGGTAACGATTTTACTTTTTTGTTATCAGCTATGTTTTTGTTGAAGTTTTATACTGATGTTATGGGGGTTTCAGCAGCACTGGTCGGTCTTATGATGATGGCGGCAAGATTTGTTGATGCTATAACTGATGTAACAATGGGACAGATAGTTGACAGGAGCAGGCCGGGAAAGAAAGGCAAATTTGCACCATGGCTCAGACGAATGTGTGGTCCTGTTGCATTAGCATCATTTCTGATGTATGCGACATGGTTTAAAGATATGCCGATGGGATTTAAGATTTTCTGGATGTTTTTCACTTACCTTCTTTGGGGAAGTATATGCTACACAGGAATTAATATTCCTTATGGTTCAATGGCATCAGCGATTTCAGACAATCCGACAGACAGAACTTCTCTTTCTAACTGGAGAACAATAGGAGCTACACTTGCTCAGACAGCGATAGGTGTTGTATTACCACTTGTAGTATATTATACAGATGAAGCAGGAAATTCAGTATTATCTGGTCAGAAAATGATGTTAGGGGCTTTGGTATGTTCAATAGGAGCAGTAATCTGCTATATGCTTTGCTACAAAATGACAACGGAAAGAGTTAAGGTTGGACAGAATACACAGAAATTTTCATTTGGAGAGCTTATAAAGGAACTTGCCCATAACAGATCTTTAATAGGCATTATAGTTTGTGCATTGGTATTTTTACTTGCACAGTTATCTTTAAGTAACATGAACGCATATATTTATCCTAATTATTTTGGCAACATAAAAGCAATGTCAATTGCAAGTCTTTCAGGAACAATAGTAATACTTTTACTTTCAACATTTATTACAAAGCTTGCATCAAAAATTGGAAAGAAAGAATTGTCAGTTATAGGATGTATTATCAGTGCAGCTTCATTTATAACATTATTTATAATTCACACACATAATGTATGGGTCTGGATTGCTTTAATAATTATAGCAACAATCGGTACTTCAATGTTCAACATGGTTATATGGGCTATGATTACGGATGTTATCGATGAATCAGAAGTCCAGAATGGTGTACGTCAGGATGGTACAATTTACTCAGTATATTCATTTGCAAGAAAGTTAGGACAGGCATGTTCATCAGGTTTAGCGGGTGTACTTCTTTCGATTGTTGGATATACAACAGCAACAGCATTTGATCCTAAGGTTACTGACGGAATCTACAATGTAACATGTCTTATGCCGGCAGCCGGAATGACATTATTATTGCTTGCATTAATATTCATATATCCTTTGAATAAAAAGAGAGTAGAAGCAAATGCAACTAAGTTAAAAGAAATTAGAGCAGCTAAGGAACAGCAGTAAAAAAAATTATAAATATAAATCAGGAGGAATTAATTATGTTATATCCAGTTTTAACACAGTCAAGATTATTAAGCGATTTAAGCGGGGTTTGGAATTTTAAGTTAGATAACGGAAAAGGTTTTGAAGAAAAGTGGTATGAGAAACCTTTGAAAGATGCGGATACAATGCCTGTGCCAGCTTCTTATAATGATCTCAAGGAGGGAACAGATTTCAGGGATCATTATGGATGGGTATTTTATCAGAGAAATATATCGGTTCCAGAATATGTAAAGAGCCAGAGAATTGTACTACGTTGTGCAGCAGTTACACATTATGCCATGATATATCTTAATGGCAAACTGATATGTGAGCATAAAGGAGGATTTCTTCCATTTGAAGTAGAATTAAATGATCATTTACAGGATGGAGATAATCTCCTTACCATTGCGGTTAATAATGTTATTGATTACACAACTCTGCCAGTTGGTGGCAAGGCTAACATGATGAGTGGAATGATGGGGGGCATGGGTGCAGGTGCATCTGACAAACCACAGAACAATCCTAACTTTGACTTCTTTAATTATTGTGGAATTACAAGACCTGTAAAAATCTATACAACACCTGAGACATATATTAATGATATTACAGTTACAGCTGACATTGATTTCACAAAAGAAGAACCATCGGCAGTACTTAATTATAATGTTGAAATTAAAGGAAAAGATAACAACAATATAACATGTAAAGTTGAATTATTTGATGAAGAAGGCACAAAACTTTCAGAAACAGAAGGGACAGAAGGCACATTTGAGATAAGTAATGTAAGATTATGGCAGCCATTAAATGCTTATCTTTATAAGATAAAGGTTACAGCAGGACAGGATGTATATACACTTCCATATGGTGTAAGAAGTGTAAGAGTAGATGGTACAAAGTTTTTGATTAATGAAAAGCCATTTTACTTTAAAGGTTACGGAAAGCACGAAGATACATTTCCTAATGGCCGTGGAATAAATCTGCCTATGAATACAAAGGATATATCAATTATGAAGTGGCAGCATGCTAACAGCTTCAGAACAAGTCATTATCCTTATAGTGAGGAGATGATGAGACTTTGTGATGAAGAGGGTATTGTTGTTATTGATGAAACAACAGCAGTAGGAGTTAATCTTCAGTTCGGTGGCGGAGCTAATTTTGGTGGAGAGAGAATAGGAACATTTGATAAGGAGCATGGAGTGCAGACACAGGAACATCATAAGGACGTTATTCGTGATTTGATATCAAGAGATAAGAACCATGCATGTGTTGTTATGTGGAGCATAGCTAACGAACCTGATTCAGCAGCAGAAGGTGCATATGACTACTTTAAGCCTTTATATGATCTTGCAAGAGAATTAGATCCTCAGAAACGACCATGTACATTAGTAAGTGTTCAGGGAACAACTGCTGATACAGACTGCTCATCTCAATTAAGTGATGTAATCTGTCTTAACAGATATTATGGATGGTATTTTGGTGGTCCTGATCTTGAGGTGTCAGAGACTGGACTTCGTAAAGAACTCTCAGACTGGGGCAAACTTGGAAAGCCTGTTATGTTCACAGAATATGGAGCTGATACAGTGAGCGGACTCCATGATACAACATCTGTTATGTATACAGAAGAATATCAGGTAGAATATTATGAGATGAATAATAAAGTATTTGATGAATTCGACTTTGTTGTAGGTGAACAGGCATGGAACTTTGCAGACTTTGCAACAAGCCAGAGCCTGTTAAGAGTACAAGGTAATAAGAAGGGACTGTTCACAAGAGACAGAAAACCAAAGATGGTTGCTCATTACTTCCGTAACAGATGGAGTGCAATTCCTGAATTTGGTTATAAGACAAAATAAATTGTTATAATAAAAATGTCATATAAAAGCTGCCACTTTATAGCAAATGAGTGGCAGCTTTTATAATGTGGGCATTTATGAAAATTTCGTAAACAGATAAAAATCTATATACTATATAAATAATTAATGATATTATAGTTAAATAAATTAATGGTCAGATATGTGAGAAAGATATCAGGCAATTAAACAGAGCTAAGAGGTTTAATATGAAGAATAATAATATGACGAGAAATCTGGGAGAGGGAAATATAACAAAGCTTCTTGCTTCGCTTGCAATTCCCGCAGTTGTAGCACAGGTTGTTAATCTGTTGTATAACATAGTTGACCGTGTATATATAGGACATATTCCGGGTATTGGGGCTAATGCTCTTACAGGGGTCGGACTTTTCACTCCCATACTTATGCTTATTAATGCATTCGCAATGCTTGCCGGTTCAGGAGGAGCACCAAGGGCAGCAATATTTATGGGAAAGAAGGACAATGATACAGCTGAGAGAATTATAGGAAATTGTTTTACATTTATAATGATATGTGCGGTTGTATTGACGGCGGTGTTTTATGTATCAGCACCACAGCTTTTAAGATGGTTTGGCGCAAGTGATGCAACGCTTCCGTATGCTCTGTCATATGCAAGAATATATATTCTCGGAAGCGTATTTGTCCTGATTGTTATGGCAATGAACATGTTTATCACAACACAGGGGTTTGCTAAGATCAGCATGCTGACTACAGTAATTGGTGCAGTGATTAATATTGTTCTGGATCCTATATTTATATTTGTATTTAATATGGGAGTAAGAGGAGCGGCACTGGCAACAGTGCTTAGTCAGGCTGTCGGAGCTGTGTGGATTCTGCATTTCCTGACTGGTAACAAGACAATACTTCGTCTTAAGAAAGCTAACCTAAGACTTGATGCGAAGATAATCGGACCGTGTCTTGCACTCGGAATATCAACATTTGTAATGTTATCTACAGAGAGTATTTTGTCAATCAGCTTTACATCAAGTCTTTCCAGATACGGCGGAGACCTTGCGGTAGGAGCAATGACAATTATAACAAGCACTAATCAGCTTATTGTTATGCCGTTACAGGGAATATGTCAGGGTGGACAGCCGGTTATCAGTTACAACTATGGAGCAAAGAATAATGACAGGGTTAAGAAAGCATTTTTTACGCAGTTTAAAGCATGTGTAATATTTACATGTATAAGCTGGGCAATTATGATGCTTACACCACAGCTGTTTGCCGGCATATTTACAAGTGACAAAATACTTGTGAATTATACAGCATGGGCATTGAGAATATATATGGCAGGAATATTTGCCATGGGATTTCAGGTAAGCTGCCAGCAGAGTTTTATGGCGTTGGGGCAGGCAAAAGTCAGTCTTATACTGGCATGTTTAAGGAAGCTTATATTGTTGATACCGCTTATATTCATATTACCATTGATTTTTCAAGATAAAGTATTTGCTGTATTTCTTGCAGAGCCGGTAAGTGATATTATTGCGGCTATTGTAACAACGATGGTATTTATGTTTAAGTTTAATAATATATTATCTGAAAATGAATAATATAAAAATTTTTAATGAGTAGCAGGAAAGGGGTAATGGGAATGAACAATATGGATAATTACATGGAGCAGATGGCGGTTCTTTGTGAAAACAATGATAGTATTAACAAGAACCTGTATTCGGAGTATGGCGTAAAGCGTGGATTACGAGATGAAAATGGTCAGGGAGTATTGACAGGGCTTACTAATATATCTGACATAAAGGCTTTTGAATACCGTGATGGTCAAAAGCGTCCATGTGATGGAGAATTGTCATACAGAGGATACAATATAAGAGATTTTGTTGCAGGAAGCAAGGGGAAAAAATATGTTTTTGAAGAAGGTGCATATCTGCTCTTGTTTGGAGAACTTCCTGACAATGACCAGTTAAAGGAATTCCGTGACGAGTTGTCAGAGTGTATGAAGCTGCCAACTAATTTTACAAGAGATGTTATAATGAAGGCTCCTACAGCGGATATAATGGGCTCAATGACCAGGAGCATTCTGACTCTTGGTTCATATGATAAGAAAAAAGATAACTTGGATATACCTAATGTGTTAAGACAGAGTATGCAGCTTATTGCAACATTCCCGATGATTGCAGCATATGCATATCATGCTTATAATCATTATGAGAAGGATCAGAGCATGTATATTCACAGACCAGAAAAGGAATTATCTATAGCTGAGAATTTCCTCAGAATGCTTAGACCAGATACATGTTTTACGGATTTGGAAGCAAGGGTTCTTGATATCGCATTACTGTTGCATATGGAACATGGTGGTGGTAATAACTCTACATTTACTACTAGAGTTGTAACATCCTCTGGTTCTGATACATATTCTGTTATTGCTGCAGCTATGTCATCATTAAAAGGAAAGAAACATGGTGGCGCTAATCTTATGGTTATGAATATGATGGATGATATTAAGGAGCATGTTAAAGATTATGCAGATGAAGAAGAAATAGCTGCATATCTGGATAAATTGCTTAACAAGCAGGCATTTGATAAAAAAGGTCTTATATATGGTATGGGACATGCAGTATATTCTATCTCAGACCCAAGAGAGAAAGTGTTTAAGGGATTCGTGGAGCAGCTTGCAACAGATAAGGGACGCAATGAAGATATGCTTTTATATAATAATATTGAAAAAATTGCACCAAGGCTTATTGCAGAACAGCGAAAAATATATAAGGGAGTAAGTCCTAATATAGATTTCTATAGTGGATTTGTATATGATATGCTTGATATACCAAGAGAGTTATATACACCTTTATTTGCTATAGCCCGAATAGTTGGCTGGAGTGCACACAGACTGGAAGAATTAATAACTACAGATAAGATAATACGTCCTGCATATAAGAGTCTTGTAACTAAAAAAGAATATATTGACAGAGAAAAAAGATAATTTTAACACCATATTCTGATTATAATGCAGGATATGGTGTATTTTTGTATATTTTGCTATAATAAAAAAATGGGGGTGGAAAAACATATGATGAATAAAAAGAAATTATGTATAATAATAGTTATAGCTATAATTGTAACAGGATTAGCTGTTACATTTGCAGTATTATCAAAATCAGGTAAACATAAAGAAAATGTTAATGAAGAAACTACAGTGAATAACGAGAAACAGACAGATTCTGTGACAGAGGCAGCTAAGGCAGATGAGAGAAAACAGGTACAGACATCTGTAACAATGCAGTTTAAGCAGTCTAATTCATGGGAGGGCAATGGCAGATTTTATGCACAGTACGACCTTATTATTGATAATAAGGAGGATGTAAAGATATCAGACTGGACATTTAAGATTAATACTACCAATGGCACTACATTGGAGCAGAGCTGGAATTGTACAGTTGATACTTCGGATTTACAATGGAGTGTCGTGCCGGTTGATTATAATAAGATAATTGAGAGTCAGGCGCAGATGAATAATGTGGGCTTTATTATCAGTTTCGCGTCTAAGGAGGAGCTTAAGAAATATACACTTGATTTCAAGCTGGAATCGGGAATGGAGATAGTGCTTGCTGATGATGGAAAGGCATATAAAGCGGGAGAAGAAATTGCAGATTCAAGTGAAGAATCAACAGTGGTGGAAAATACAGCATCAGGAGATGATACAGCACAGCTTGGTGGAAGTGATTCTGGAAATGATTCAGGAAATAACTCTGATACGGGAAGCAATGCAGGTATAGTCACAACAGTTCCTACAGGAAGACTTCAGGTATCCGGCACGAAATTAACTGACGAATCAGGTAACATTATCCAGCTAAGAGGGGTAAGTACACACGGAATATCATGGTTTCCAGACTATGTTAATTATGATGCATTTGCAACCTTAAGGGACGACTGGGGTGCAAATGTAGTGAGAATTGCTATGTATCCTGAAGAATATAATGGATATCTTTCAGGTGGAGACAAAGCAGCATTAAAACAGATAATTGATAATGGAGTTAATTATGCAACAGATCTTGGAATGTATGTAATTATAGACTGGCATGTGCTTAATTATGCACCATCAAGACACACTCAGGAGGCGTGTGATTTCTTTGCAGAAATGGCATCTAAGTATTCAGGTCATGATAATGTAATATATGAAATATGTAATGAACCTGTTGGTGCTGACTGGAATTCAGACATTAAGCCATATGCAGAGACTGTAATAGGCACAATAAGACAATTCGACGACCATGCACTTATACTTGTAGGAACTAACACATGGTCACAGGATGTTGACAGCGTTGTTGGCAATACGCTTGATGATGGAAATGTTATGTATGTGGCACATTTTTATGCAGGAACACATAAGGAAAATATAAGAAATAAGATAAGCACAGCACTTAATGCCGGAGTTCCAGTGTTTATCAGTGAATGTAGTATATGTGACGCATCAGGCAACGGCGGAATAGATTATGCATCTGCCAACGAGTGGCTTGAATTCATGAACAGCAATCAGCTGAGTTTTATTGCATGGAGTCTTAGCAATAAGGCAGAGACATCAGCACTTATATCATCTGGCTGCAGTGCCAAGAGCGGCTGGAGTGATGGTGATTTGTCTGAGACGGGAAGATGGTTTAAGAGTGCGATATCGGGAAGGTGATAGTTATGAAAAACCGTATTTTAACATACAGAAAATACATAGATTCATTGTTACAGTCAGAAGAAGACTGCGACTGGAAATACATCAAGCAGGAGCATCTTACACAGGTGGCATTCTTTCAGCATGAAAGGCTTGTGCATTTGATTGTAACCATAACATTTGCAATATTGGAGCTGCTGACAGTGTGCGCATATGTGATAGTAGGGGCGATAGACTCTGCATTAAGCATGCCTCTGCTTGTCCTTGCAATTGCAATACTTATCCTTCTTGTTCCATACATCAAGCATTACTATCTGCTTGAAAACGAGGTGCAGAAAATGTATAAGCAGTATGACAGGATATGTGAAAAGGAACGGAAATTATGATAGCTGTTGTTGAAGATGAGAAGGAATTATGTGAAAGCCTTAAAATGCTGCTGACTGAGAAAGGGTATGAGATAGTTACTGCCAGAAGCTGCGATGAAGCGGATAAATATATTGGCAATCCACAGATTGATATGTTTCTGTTAGATGTTAAGCTGCCTGATGGAAGTGGATTTGATATATGCAGGAAGATAAGAAAATCAAGCGAAGTGCCGGTTATATTCTTAACCTCATGTGATAATGAGGAAGAGATAGTTACAGGGCTTGATATAGGCGCAGATGATTATATAACAAAGCCGTTTTATACTAAGGAACTGCTTTCAAGAATAAGTGCCAACTTAAGAAGAAGCAAGTTCAATGCAGGAAATATCTATAAGAAGGGTGATATTGTTGTTGATTTTGACAGATATAAGATAAGTCGTCAGGGTGATGGACTAAATATATCGACGAATGAATTCGATATTGTAAGAATACTTATAGAGAATAAAGGCAAGGTTGTAAGGCGTGATGCTATATATGAGAAAATATGGGATATTCACGGTAATTTTGTGGAATATAACACGCTTACTGTTGCAATGAGCAGAATAAAAGCAAAGCTTGGAACATATGGAGAGAAACATCAGCAATACATAGAGACTATCAGAAATGTGGGCTACAGGTGGATTGACTAATAACTTTCAGGGGGATTTATGGATAATATGGTTAAGAAGAAACTGTCTGCATTCAGGAAAAGGCAGACTGTTTTCGTTATTATATATGGATTGATTAATGTGGCTGTTATAGCTGGAATTATAGCTTATTACCGGCTTAAAGAACAGGCACTGGCAGGTGCATTGTATTTACAGGATAATGCATACGGTGAAGCATTTGTACGAAAAATGTTTTCATCAGGGATAACAGATAACAATATCAGAGCGGGTAGGACAGCCATGGAAAGTGCCGGATACGGCAGCCATGGCTTTTCGTATATGAGCAGACTTAATGGGGAAATGTATGCTTTAATTGCAATAATAGTGGTTCTTTTAATTGCACTCGGTTCAGGATTATATAACTGTTACAGACTTGGACATAAGGGCTTTGTAAAGAAAGTGCGCGATGTATATGCAGATAACGAGAGGCTTTCTAAGCAGTTAGATAACGAACACATTTATAATAAAGAGCAGCATCAGAAGATGCAGGATTTTATTGAAAATATAGCACATCAGATTAAGACGCCGCTGGCAATTATAACTATGAAGCTGGAAATGCTCGAGGAAAAATGTGATGACAGTTCGCAGCGTAATGAAATAGCTGATTGCACAGGTAATGCGTTCAGAATCAAAACATTTATAAAGAAGCTGCTTGACATAAGCCGCTTTGAGGCTGGAAAAGTTGTTATGACAAGTGATGAGGTTGATGTTGCGGCAATACTTCAGGAAAGCATTAACAGCAGTGTTGTAGACAGAAATAGAATTACCACAGATTATGGTGACGAAAAATTGTGTATGTATGCAGATGAAGGCTGGATTGTCGAGTGTTTCATTAATCTTCTCGACAATTGTGCAGAATATTTAGAAGATGACAATACTAAGGTATATGTTGATGTAACAAGAAAGAATGATGACTGCGTAGTTACGATTGCTGATAATGGCAAAGGATTAAGTACGGAGCAGTTTAACAGCATATTCAATAGATTTGAGACTAATGGCAGTGCGGCGGATTTTAAGGCAGGTATCGGACTTAACCTGTCAAAGCTTATTATTGAGGCACATCATGGAAGCATAAAGGCAGGAAACAGTGAAAAGTATGGCGGAGCTGAGTTTGTTGTGACGCTTCCGATGTACAGATTAAAGACGAAATATCAGTCCATGTAAGCTGGGTGTAAGTTTTGTAAGATATAATTATCCCAGATAGAAATCGGGGATGAGAGGGGGAGACGTATGGACATAATATTAAGCGCAAAAGGTATATCCAAAACTTACACAGCAGGACAGGTAAAGATTAATGCACTGAACCAGTGTGATATTGAAGTAAGAAAGGGCGAATTTACTGCAATTGTCGGAAAGAGTGGTTCAGGCAAGTCAACACTGTTAAGAATTCTTGGAACTATAGACAAGCCAGATGAGGGAAAGGTGTACATAGAAGGAAAAGAGATTGATAATCTTAAGAATTCAGAACTGGCAAAATTCAGACGCACGCATATTGGGTTCATATATCAGGATTATAAGCTGATTCCTGAATATACAGCATATGAAAATATAATACTTCCGTTAATTCTTGACAGTGAGGAAGCTGATGAGGAGGAAGTCACTGAATTAATGGAATCACTTGGCATAGATTACTGTAAGGATAAATTTCCTGCACAGATGTCAGGTGGTGAACAGCAGAGAGTTGCAATCGCAAGGGCACTGATTACACATCCGTCAGTTATATTCGCTGATGAGCCGACCGGAAATCTTGACGCGGCGAGTGCAGAAACAGTTGCCCAAATGCTTACTCTGGCAGCGTCTAAGTATCAGCAGACTATTGTTATGGTTACACATGACAGGCAGATGGCAGAATATGCAGACCGCATACTCACAATCACAGATGGAAATGTGACAGGGGGTGTGGGGGTATGAACAGCGAAATTATAGCATTGACATTTAAGGGACTTCGCAGGAGATTTAAAAACATTTTAAGGTCCATGGTATTAGTAGTGCTCGCATTTACATTTGTTACAGGGGTACTGTTATTGCAGGAAAATATGTCAAACTGGCAGAAGGCTGATAATAAAAAGCATTTTGGAGACTGGTTTGTAATGTACAGGTCTAAACAGCCGGAGGAAAACGAAAGCATTAAAAACCATCCTTATACCGGAAATGTGTACACTGCAAAAACTGTAACAAGCGTAAAGGATAGAACCAATTCATCAGATATTATGATTGGTACAATGTCAGATGGCTTTATCAGCATGGGCAGTATAGCACTTGAGAAAGGTAAGATGCCGGATAATGACAATGAGGCAGCAATAGACAGGAACTCTCTTATCAGGCTTGGGCAGGGCACAGACATTGGAGATATTATAACACTCAATGATAAAGAATATACACTGTGCGGAATAATGAACAGCTATACAAATGTATGGAATGATGGTAAAAAGCTTCCGGGAATTATTGTTACGGAAAATGAGGCAGACAATATTGCGACAGACGAAATATACATATATGCATATTCATTACAAAGTTTCATAGATGAACAGGATTATAGCAGTATAGCTGGGAATTTAAGGGAAGATTCAGGGCTCAGGTTTAATTTTACATATAATAGTAATGTGTATGATTATAAGCCGTGGGGATATGCAAAAGTTAATAATTATATTTATGTATTTATTATGCTTGTTGGAATAACGATAATATCATATCAGATTACAATGTATAATAAGACAAGAAAAAATGTCCGATTTATTCAAAAATGCCTTGGGGCTGATAATGGACAGATAGTTCTTATTACATTAACAGAGAACATATTTATACTTTCAATTTCGGCAGTCATAGGTTTTGGTATAGCATCTGGAACAGGGTATGTCATACAGGCTTTAATAAAATATTTTAAAAATGTGTCATTTTTCTCAATAGGACAATATACCCTGATAAGGATTATTCTGACACTTGTAATTGCAGTAGCAGTCAGTTTTCTGTCGGAAATTATTACGGACAGATTAAGCAGCCTGAACCGAAAAAAACGGACATACAATTTTAAAAATGTTATGACAGAAAAAACATTTGTTAAAACTACTGCGAAAAGATTTAAGTGGTCTGATGGCTGTTTCCAGAATATAGTAATAAGAGTGTTTTCTCTGGCAATGGCTGTTATTACTGTTGTATGTGCCATTAATTGTATCATTGCATACAGAGAGTACTTAAGGATAACGGATAAACCTGATATTGTAGGCTATGCGGTAAAAGAGACTCCCCGTTCATATACAGTTTATTATGATTACACAGCCAGTCTTGTGAAAAAAGGAAATGTGTATACTGCAGAGCAGATAGAGAAAAAAATACCTGATACATGGGAGTATTCTCCATTTCAGAATCATTCCATATCAGAATATTATTTTAATGATGTTAAATTTGGCGACAGCTGTATGTACAGGAATATAAGTGATGATGTTTTGAATTATCTTAAAAATATAGATGGCGTAGATGATATAACCATGGGATATTATGAAAACGCAAGAACATTTACATGGACAGGTATCAATACTGATAATGTTGGAAATGGTGTATCATTGGTAAGATCATTAAAGTCAGGTGTTGCAGATAAAAAATATATTTTTGCTGCCGGATATGTGGAACCAGAGGAGGATATATATAATTCTCTTAATGATTATGCTGGGGGAAATCTGGATTATGACGGATTCAAAGAAGGTTCAGAGGTTGTTGTATTTCTGGATGTAAATAATTCCGGGATATATGATGACAGCATGAAGGATGGTGTTACTCTTAAACTTCATAATTATGAAATAGTTTTAGAAAGAAATGACAGTTATGAATCAGGCGACGAATATATCAATGCTTACAATAAATTGCTTGAGGAGACAATTGATGGATATGAGGGTCAGACAGATACACAAGCAATAAAAGATTATATATGTAAAAATATAACTGACCAGCAGATAACAGAAATTTTAGATGTATATGCCGAGACACATGATAATGCCTATATTATAAATACATATAATCAGTATAAAGCTGGGAATATAAGTAAAGAACAATTGCTCGATGCTTCAGGTTCAGATGAGTATTACAGTGGTGTCTGGAGATCAATTATTTCACAGGAGTGGTGGTATAGTCAGTATGGATTTTACACATATCTTGTACCAGCAGCCAGCACTAAAGTGGTTAAAGTAGTAAAGGTAACTGATGAAATAAAAGAAAAATTCAAATACATAATACCTGAATTTGGCCAGTATACAGTAATTGGTTCAACACAGCTTTTGCAGAATGCATTGGACAGCCAGAATGAACTTATTAAAAAATATCTGTTCATTGATGAGCTGCCTGATTATATGAAATTAAAGATGAGTCCTAACCGGATTAATATAAAATATAATCTTGGCTCGTCTGTAATGGCAACAGATAATGTTGTTTCTTCATATCTTGGTTCAGCCGGATTTGCGTATACATCATATTCAGATGAAAAGAACCAGATGAGACAGAAGACAATAGAAGCATTGATGACATATGGAATTACAGGAATTGCTGCAATTGTAATATATCTCATAGTAAGTACAATTATTCTGAAGGGAAGGCTGGAAAGGTATACAGAAAGGATTAAACTTCTTATCAATACTGGAGCAGAAAGAGAAAAAATTGTAATGATATGCATGTATGAATGTATCAAGCAATCGATGTGGTTTATAGTGTTGATGCCGTTAGAGATTCTGATATGTCTGGTAATGGTAAGAAGATTTGTAAAACAATTATAACAATTGAGGCGCGGATTTTTCCGCGCCTTATGTTTTTAATTCGGATACTGTGAAGTAATTCCAAAGTACTCTTCAAGCGATAACCAGTCACCATTGTTATATAACTTAGTTGCAAGGTCAACACCTACATAACGAAGATGCCATGATTCATACTGATATCCGGTAGCAGAATCTTTGCCTTTAGGGAAGCGGATACAGAAGCCGTATTTGTAGCAGTTATCATTAACCCACTTGCCTTCGTTAGTGTACTGGAAGCTGTCCTCAATAGTGTTAAGGTCAAAGCATAAACCAGTCTGATGTTCAGAGTTGCCAGGTCTTGATGAATATGTGTCAGCTACAGCAGCACCATCACTTTTAACATATCTGTTATATACATTAACCTGATAATTATATGAACGGTATCCACTGGCAATATATATATTAAGACCTTTAGCAGTTGCATCCTTTAACATAGTGTTCCATGCACTCATAAGAGTTTTGTCAAGACATGTTGAGCTTCTGTCTGCATTAACAGGCTGGTCAGGATTAGTGGGAATGAAATCCTGAGGAAGAGCATATGTCTTATTGGCAATAAGTACTCCGTCAATATAAGTTGCTCCATTAATTTCCTGAATCTGGAAGCCTTTAGAAGTAGTACCTTTGGAAACTGTATTACCAGATGGAACTACAGGTGGTGCAAATTCAGAACTGTCAGATGAAGCAGAGACTGATGTTGCATCTGACATAATTGAAGAAGAAGTATCAGTGTTAGTATCAGTTGATGAAACTTCTTCACTTGTACTTTCATTCTCTTTTGTCTGTGTTGATTCTTCAACCTTGGAAGTTGTAGATTCCCCATTCTTATCTGTTTTCTTAGACTTAGAACAGCTTTTCATGGAAACAGATATTATTACAATAATAATGATAAGTAAAGCAGCAGCTGCACAGGCGAGAATAATACGGTTTCTTCTTACCTGACGCTGTCTGCGAGTCAATCGTCTTTTAGTCATGATGAATTAGTTCCTTTCAATTAAATTATTCAAAAGTAATTATTGCATTGTTTACTGGATATTTCAAGGATAAATGTGTTAATATGTTTACTATATTGATATGTGAAAAGCGAGGACTAATATGTATACCAAAGAACAGTTAAAGAAGCAGTTAGAGAATATGGGTTTAACAGGTGATGAGACGATTCTTATTCATTCATCAATGAAATCTATCGGTGAAGTTGAAGGCGGGGCAGATACAGTACTTGATGCATGGATTGAATATTTCGGACATGGACTTTTACTTCTTCCAACACATACATGGAAGAATATAAATGCGGACTCACCGGTATATAATCCTAAAGAAACACCATCATGTGTCGGACTGCTTACTAATATGTTTCTTAAAAGAGATGGAGTAATAAGGTCACTACATCCTACACACAGCATGGCAGGAATTGGAAAGAAAGCGGCAGAATATCTTGCAGGGGAGGAGAACAACAATACGCCGTGTACACCCGGCGGCTGTTATGACAGGTTAAGAAGCTGTGGAGGAAAAGTTTTGCTTGTTGGAGTAGGACATGAGCGCAATACATTTATTCATAGTGTTGAAGAGGTACTTAATGTACCACACAGATTATCAGATAAACCGATGAAGTTACAGATTGTAATGCCTGATGGCAGCATTAAGGATTCATATATGAGAAAGCATTACAACGCAGACCAGCCTCACATATCAGAGGATTTCGTTAAGCTTAATCAGGCATTTCTTGACTGTAAGGCTGTGCGTGAAGTGACATTTGGTGACGCAGAGAGCCTGCTGTGTGATGCACAGGCGGTGTTTGAAGTTGTAAGGCATGTCATTGCACCAGACCCTGAATGTATTGTGACGAGCAGTTCAATTCCAAAGGAGCGCTGGGAAGCACTTGTTAAGTAGTAATTACAGATAAATATACATAAAACAGGGGCGGCAGACCTTACGGTCTGTCGCCCCAACTCCTTTATACGGAATATTATTTTATACCAAAGATAAGGTAAAGTAGATTGTAGTTGTAGAACATTACTGCGGCAACAAGTGAAACAGTAGACATAATCTTGATAAGGATATCAAGAGATGGTCCTACAGTATCCTTTAATGGATCACCTACAGTATCACCAACAACGGCTGCATCATGTGCTGGAGAGCCTTTGCCCTGTCCTTCAATAGCACCTGATTCAATGTACTTTTTACCGTTATCCCATGCACCACCAGCATTACCTGTAAAGATGGCAAGCATGATAGCTGAAAGAGTAGCACCGATAAGAAGGCCGCCTACGAAGTAAGGTCCGAAAAGGAATCCGGCAATTACAGGGAAGATGATTGAGATGATAGCTGGCATACGCATTTCCTTTAATGCACCCTGAGATGATATCTCAATACATGTCTTATAGTCTGGTTTAGCCTTTCCTTCAAGGATACCAGGGATTTCTTTAAACTGTCTTCTTACCTCTTCAACCATCTTACGGGCAGCATTGGCAACGGCTTCAATAAGCATACCTGAGAAAAGGTATGGAAGAGCACCACCAACTAAAGCACCGGCAAGAATAAGAGGGTTAGTGAAGTTAAGGTCGAGGCTGCTTCCCTCTGGCTGGAATGCGTAAAGGAAACTAACCATAAGTGAAAGTGCTGCAAGTGAAGCTGAACCGATAGCAAAGCCCTTACCGATGGCAGCAGTTGTGTTACCAACTGAATCAAGCTTATCAGTAATCTCTCTTACCTCAGGCTCAAGCTCGGACATCTCTGCAATACCACCGGCATTATCAGAGATTGGTCCATAAGTATCAACAGAAACAGTTGCTGATACAAATGAAAGCATACCAACGGCAGCCATTGCAATACCAAACATGCCTGAAACTGCATATGAGGCATAAGTTGTAATACCTAAAACAATAAGTGGGTACATACAAGACTTCATACCAACTGAAAGACCCTGTGTAATAGTCAGAGCTGCACCTTCCTTAGAAGCCTGTGCAATTGTCTGTGTTGGTTTGTAATCATAACTTGTATAGTATTCTGCGATACCACCGATGATAACACCACTCACTACGCCAAGTGAAGCAGCAATCCAAGGTGATATGAAACCAATGTTAAATCCTGCAACCTTAAGAATATCTGCATTCTCGCCATTGAATAACAGATATGTAGCAACGAATCCGCCGATAATTGTAATTCCGGCAGCACTCCATGTTGAGATATTAAGATCTCTGTGAGGATTATCAGAACCCTTCTTTAAGAGAACATAAGCGATACCAAGAATAGATGCGATAAGTCCGATTGCAGCGAATACAAGTGGGAAATACATCATTTTAGAAAGCATATCGTCTGAAACTTCAAGGTTATTAGCTACATTTGAAAGGTAAAGACTTACTGCAAGAATGATTGCTGATGATATAGCACCAACGAATGATTCAAGAAGGTCAGAACCAAGTCCGGCAACATCACCTACATTGTCACCAACGTTATCTGCGATAGTAGCAGGATTTCTTGGATCATCTTCAGGGATGTGTGCCTCTGTCTTACCAACAAGGTCAGCTCCCATATCAGCTGCCTTAGTATATATACCGCCACCAACACGGTTAAACATAGCAACAATAGAGCAGCCAAGTGCGTAGCATGAAAGACACTGTGTGAATACATGAGCACCACGGAGCGCCTCAATGTCAAGCATGTTAAGACCAAATCCGAATATGATGTATACAAGGAAAAGTCCTAAAAGTGCGAAACCGCCAACGCAGAGACCCATAACTGAGCCACCTTTTAAAGCTACCTTAAGTGTTGAACCAATGTTCTTAGTGTTGCGGGCTGTATTAGAAACTCTTACATTAGCGTAAGTAGCAATCTTCATACCTACCCAGCCTGCTGATGCACTCATGATAACACCAATCATGAAACATACAGATGGCTCCCAGCTGAATTCTCCATACTGGACAGTGAATATAGCTGCAAATGCGATTGCAATAATAACAACTACTACTGCAATAATCTTATACTCGTATGTAATAAATGCGTTAGCACCAACTCTTATGGCTGCTGCGATTTCTTTCATACGGTCTGTTCCTTCATCAAGATTCTTAACACCGATGAAGTTGAATGCTGCATAACCGAGCGCAAGCAGGGCTGCAACGATGACTAGAATTAATAAAGCTTCCATGTTTTTCTCCTCGTTAAAAAATTATGTCCGTTACGCGTGCCTGTAGAGATAATAAATGTGGCGTCATTTATTATCATACTTCAAAACACCAACTTGTTAAAGTTTACTAAAAAACACTATGAAAGTCAAATGAAATTATGCATATTCACTATATAATTATATTAAATTATTTAATGAAAGCGATATGGGCACAATTGCTTAATTATTAAGAATAAGATATAATTAATGCCTAAATAAGGCACTATATATAAAATTAATTGAAAGGATAGTTTACCCTATGAAAATGAAATTAAGAAAATTAATGCAGCAGGCTGCCTCATATGTTGAGATTGTATTATCTGCATTTTTACTGATAGTTATAATGTTTCTTGCAGGGAAATTTATTGTGGAAAGCGTGCTGGGAATAGGCTGTGATAATGCCACGCTTGAGTATTTCCTTGAGAATGTTATGACATTTGCAATTGGAGTTGAGTTTGTAAAGATGCTTTGCACTCATACTCCGGGTACGGTTATTGAAGTTCTGCTTTTTGCTATTTCAAGACAGATGATAGTAGGACATGTATCAGGTTTTGAGGTACTGGCTGGGGTGGCTGCAATTGCAGGCCTTTTTGCAACACATAAGTATCTGTATTGTAAGAGTCTGGGGGATTCAGATGAAAAAGAAACAGTGAAAGATAATACATCAGAGGGAAAAGAATGTAAGTAAGAAGGGAGGATATCTAGGTTATGATATCATTTTCTAAGCATTTCAGGCAGATTAAACCTTATGATGATTATAATGTTACAGATGTGCCGTGGCACGAAGCTATGGCAGCAGGTAATGGAAGGCTTGGTGGGCTTGAATCGTGTGCGCCTGTAGAGGACAGCATTATATATCAGAATGTTGAATTTGTTATGCCATCGGAAGAACCGAGACATGTGCCATATGAGGTTACATCACAGTTAGAGGAAGCAAGACAGTCGGTTATTAATTTTGATGACACATGGAATATCCATGACAGAAAAAGAACTAATATGTACTGTTATCATCCGGGGCATATGGTAAGAATTGTTCTTGATGGACAGCTAGATATTGAAAAACAGTCAGATATTAAAGGGCAGCCGGATATCTCTGATTACAGAAGATGGACTGACTATAAGACAGGTACGATAAATACTACATTTAAAGCTGATAAAACCTCTGTTTCCAGAAGTACATTTGTATCCAGAAAACAGAATGTAATTATAACTAAGATAATATCTGATAAGGCAATTGATATGTCTGTATCAATAGACGATTTTGAGTCTATGCCTAAGTTCGGAGTCCAGAAGAACAATGTTCCTGCACCGGAACGCAATATGTTGTACTCAAGATTTGTGAGTGGTGACATAATAGGCACGGTTGTGCATTATCCTGAATATGAGGGAAGTGAGCTTGCAAAGGGAGGATTTGCAGGGGTTACAAGAATACTGACTGATGGTGATATGAGTGTTTCATCAAAGTCCAGGGACAGCCGTGCATACACATGTATTGATGAGACTGCGCCAGTTATTAACATTTTACATGCGCAAAGCATTACGCTTGTGACTTATATTGACTGGACAGATGATATGGGAGAATATTGCGAGTTCAGGGACAGAGTGAAGAATAAAGATACATTTGCATTATTAGACAAATGTATTAACAGAGTCAAATGTGCAGATATTACAGAAGAACCCGTAAGCTTAGGACATGATAACATAGAACTTAAGCTGGGTGGCGGTTATTCTGGAGAGTTTGCTAATGAAGAACTGCTTGATTTACAGAAAAATGAACATGATATTATACCTCAGCTGCTGGAGAGATTATATTATAACGGTCTGTACGGAATGCAGGCATGTGCAGGAGTTACAGCGCCTAGACTCAGTGGATTGTGGGTTGGCGAGTGGAATCTGTTGTGGAGAAGTGCGTACACAATGGATGCAAATGTTAATATTCAGGTTTCAGGAATGAACAGTTCGGGACTGTATGAAGCAGGGGTTGGTTATATGTGGTTTATTCTGCGCCAGATACCTGACTGGGTTAATAATGCGGCAATGGTGTATGGGATGAAGGACGCTGTGCTGATTCCGGTTAACACTGACGGACACAGGGCTATGATGGTTGAGTACGATATCAATTATCCATTCCAGTACTGGAATGCCGGAGCAGCCTGGATGCTTATTCCTGTATATGAATTCTTACAGACTTATAGTGATGCCGCGATAACAACTGATGATGCCTCACTGATTAAGATGTATGGCAAAGATACATTTGATGTAAGAAAAGATGTATATGAGCCGCTTCTTAAGAAGACTTATAATTTCTGGAAACAGATTGGAAATCCAGAGTATTACACAGATACAGACGGTAATGCAAGATATGAGAAGGGCAAATGCAGTCTTAATGATGGTGAGCAGTATCTTATTATCCCGTCATTTTCACCAGAGAATAAGCCTTTGGGGTATCATAGTGCGATTACTGCCAATGCTGCGATGGATATATCTGCAGCTAAGGATGTAATTAATATGTATATTGAGATGATTAATAATACGAAGGCTGATGGATGTGAACAGGCTGTGTCAGAGGCAGAAGAACTTCTAAGAATGTTACCTGATTTTATGTATGATGAGTCAGGGGCAGTTAAGGAATGGTCTATGAAGGAATATGGCGAGAATAATGCACACAGGCATATAAGCCATCTTTATCCGGCATGGCCGGCTTTGCAGACTCAGCATGACAGTAAGTTAGCGGATGCATGCCGACAGGCAGTTATTAACAGAAACCATGAGAATAAAGGAAAAGATGATACCGCTTCACATGGCTGGATACATAAGGCGTTAGTAGAGGCTCGTCTTAAAAATGCAGATGCTGTATATGATACGCTTAATCTGCTTGTACACAGTGACATATTTTACACAACTTTATTTACAGACCACAATACTGACAGGAGCAAAGGTGTATATTGTACAGATACTGCATTTGGACTGGTTGGAATTATTAATGAAATGCTTGTATATTCGGACGAACACACAATTGAACTGCTTCCGGCATGGTCAGACAAGCTTGGAAGCGGCATGGTTAAGGGACTTCGTACAAGATGCGGAATAACTATTGATGAACTTAAGTGGGATGTTGATAAGAAGAAAGTGTATGTAAGTCTTGACTGGGGTAATGCTGATGAAATTAATATAGTATGCGGGAAATACGAGATTGAAAAAATCGGACATGAAGTGAAGGCGTAATATAATGAAAAAGAAATTGTTTTTTTGTATGGTGATGGTTACTATATGTATGTGTGCATGTGGAAAAAAGAATGCTGCGACAGATATGGAAAGTAGTCATGATGAGACACATTTGTATGAATCACAGACCGATATTAGTACTGTTGAGGAGACAACACAGGAGGAAACAGCTCTGGAAGAAGTTGCAGAAGAGACAGAATTTACAGAGGAAGAGACGACTTTGGAAAATGCTGTGGAATCTGTAGCAGAGGGAAATATTGATGCTACAGAAGAAGTAAAACCAAAGCAGGTTGTTATATGTATTGATCCGGGTCATGGTGGAGACAGTGAAGGAACAAAGCAGGAATATGATGGAGTTCTTGTGATGGAGAAAAATCTTAACTATCGTATTGCAACGACTCTGAAAGAGTATCTTGAAGAGAATGAAGGGATTAAGGTTATTCTTACAAGAAACAGTGATTACGATTTAAGTCTTTCTAACCGTATAAAGTATGCAGTTGATAACAATGCGGATTATTTTATTTCTGTTCATGTTAACAGCAGAAGTACCGATGAGGTTGATTCACATGGTTGTATGGTTCTTATGAGCTGTAGCAGATATCAGCCATCAAATGCAAAGGTGGCAAGCGTATATGATTCTGAGATGAGGATGGCTAAATCAATAATATCTAAATTAAATGTGTTAGGACTTTCAATAGCCAATGACTGGAATACTGAAAATACCGGAGGAATTTTGCAGAGGGTAACAACAGTAGGAGAAACATATCCTGATGGTTCGCCAGCGGATTATTATACATTGTTGTATTGTGGTACCAAGGCAGGGCTTCCTTCTATTATTGTTGAACATGCTTTTTTGAGTAATGAAGGAGATTACAGAAATTTTCTAAGTACCAATGAAAAACTTGACGCACTTGCGAAAGCAGATGCAGAGGCAATAATTGAATCTATAAGGTGAATTTGATTGAAAAAATCGGACATGAAAGGTAGAATTGATGATAACTACAACTTTATGTTATATAGAGAAGGACGGGAAGTATCTTATGCTTCACAGAGTGAAAAAGCATAATGATATTAATGAAGGTAAATGGATTGGAGTAGGCGGACATGCTGAGAATCAGGAGACTCCTGAGGAATGTCTTGTGCGTGAGGTAAAGGAAGAAACAGGTCTTACGCTTACTTCATACAGATTCCGCGGGCTTGTAACATTTATAAGTAATGAATGTGAGCCAGAGCTTATGTGTGTATTTACGGCAGATGGCTTTACAGGTGAGCTTATTGAATGTGATGAAGGAGAACTGGCTTGGGTTGATAAAGAAGAAGTTCCCGAGCTTCCGACATGGGAGAGTGACAGGGTATTTCTTAACCTTCTTCTTTCGGGGGAGGAGAGATTTTTCTCGATAAAGCTTAAGTATGAAGGCAGCAGACTTGTGGAAAAACAGGTCAATCTGTATTAAAATACAGGTTTGAATATATTTACAGATGGAGTAATTTAGCAGCAATGCTTGACAAGTTCAAGAATATGGGGTGGAAGAAATTCTATCTCATATATGCAATGTGTACTCTTGGAACTATGGCAACGCGTTTTCTTCCGTTTATGATATTTAATGAAAAGAGGACAACACTAAAGTACATAACTTATCTTGGGAGGGTGCTTCCAGGAGCTATATTCTCAATGCTTATTGTGTACTGCCTTAAAAATGTTAATGTGACAAGCTACAGCTATGGCCTGCCAGAGCTGATTGCAATTATTGTGACAGTTTTTCTTCACAAATGGAAAAAGCAGATGCTTGTTTCTATCGCAGGCGGAACGATATGTTATATGCTGCTTGTGCAGTTGGTGTTCATATGATTGAAATGAATTGAAGATTAGATTTGAAAACTGTTTTCAAATTATATTGACAAATTATAATTTCTTGATAAAATGAAAATTGTTTTCAAATTGAGAAAGGAAACAACATGGCGAAAGCACAATATAAAACAAAGCAGATGGCTGAATTGATAAGCTATTTGAAAAAAGAAGAGGGCAGACATGTTACAGTAAGTGAGATAAGTGATTATTTTACAGAGAAAGGCATATCTGTAGGAACAACAACTATATACCGCAATCTTGAGAAGATGGTTGAAGAAGGTATTGTTGCAAAATATACTGTTGATGGAACAAGCAGTGCATGCTTTGAGTATCTTGGTGATGAAGAACATGTACATGCTGGTACATGTTATCATTGTAAATGTGAAAAGTGCGGGAAGCTTATACATTTGCAATGTGAAGAGGTTGAAAACTTGAGAAAGCATATGATGGAACATCATGGCTTTGAAATGAATCCGGTAAGAATTGTTTTTTATGGATTATGTAGTGACTGCCGGAAAAAATAAAATCTGGAAGGAGAGAATGTTATGAAAAAGCAAAGAATAGCTGCAATAATAGCCTGTTTCATATTAATGGCGGTAACATTTCTCTCTCTTTTCTATATTGAAAAAGAATTAAACCATGACTGTACAGGTGAAGACTGTGCTGTGTGTATATGCATACACCAGGCGGAGGCTGTATTAAAAAATATTGGTAATGGTGTTTCTTTATCTATTCATGCAATAAACATAATGTTATTCACAGTTTGTCTCGGAATATCAGTATGTTTTATTCTTGTATTTAAGATTTCTCTTATAAGTAAAAAAGTTCGGCTTAATGATTGAATAATCCTATTATGATTGAAGGGTATAGGTGTACCCTTTTATTTTTGCACCCTTTTTACATATTTTTAGGAGGATTTATTCATGAAAAGAAAATACTTATCTATATTATTAATTGCTGTTATGGCAGTCTTTGGTCTGACAGCGTGTGGTCAGAATTTATCAAAAAATCCATCAGGAAATGGAAAAATTAAAGTTGTTGTTACTATATTCCCAGAATACGACTGGGTGAAACAGATTGCGGGAGAAAGGGCATCTGATATGGATATTACAATGCTTCTGGATAATGGGGTAGACCTTCACAGCTATCAGCCGACAGCAGCCGATATTATGAAAATATCTGACTGTGATCTTTTTATATATGTTGGCGGGGAGTCTGATACATGGGTAGATGACGCGCTTAAGGAAGCTGTAAACAAGAATATGAAGGTTATTAATCTGCTTGATGTACTTGGAGATAGCGTAAAAGAGGAAGAGGTTGTGGAAGGAATGCAGGCAGAGGAAGAAGAGAAATCTGGTGAAGAAGAGGAAGAACCAGAATATGATGAGCATGTGTGGCTTTCTTTAAAGAATGCCAAAGTGCTGTGCAAAGCAATAGCTGATAATTTATCAGAAATAGATTTAGAACATAAAGCTGTGTATGATGCAAATGTGTCTTCGTATATTGGGAAATTAGATGAGCTTGATGCCCAGTATAAGAGTGCAGTAGAGAGTTTTTCAAAAAAGACAATTCTTTTTGGCGACAGATTTCCTTTCAGATATCTTGTTGATGATTATGGATTAAATTATTATGCAGCATTTGTCGGTTGTTCTGCAGAGAGTGAAGCAAGCTTTGAGACAATATCTTTTCTTAGCAAAAAGACTGATGAGCTTGGACTTAAAAGCATACTGACAATAGAAAAATCTGATAAGAAAATTGCTAAAACTATCATAAGTAATACCAGGAATAAGAATCAGAAAATACTTGAAATGGATTCGCTGCAGTCAACAACATCAAAGGATGCAGCTAATGGAACAACTTATTTATCAGTAATGCAGAATAACCTTAATGTGCTTAAGGAAGCATTACAGTAACAGGAGAATTTATAATGCAGATATTATGTGAGAATTTATCAATAGGTTATGGCAACATGGTGCTTCATCACAACATTAATTTTTCGGTAAACAAAGGTGACTACCTGTGTATCATAGGAGAGAATGGGTGTGGAAAGTCAACACTTATGCGGACATTGCTGGGATTGCAGTCACCATAGGAAGGGAAAATTGTTTTTGGAGATGGACTTGAACAGAATGAAATTGGTTATCTGCCGCAGCAGACTGCTGTTCAGAAAGATTTCCCGGCATCAGTCAGAGAAATTATTCTCTCAGGTTGCCAGAATAAATGTGGGATAAGACCATTTTATAGTAGAAAAGAAAAGCAGGTTGCCAGTGAAATGATGGAAAAATTGCAGATAACACACATTTCTAATAAATGCTTCAGGGAACTTTCAGGTGGGCAGCAGCAAAGAGTGTTACTTGCGAGGGCTTTGTGTGCAACAAGTAAAATTCTTCTGCTTGATGAGCCTGTTACAGGTCTTGATCCAAAAGCATCAGAAGAAATGTATCAATTTATCAGCAGGATAAACAGGGAAGAAGATATTACTATTATTATGATTTCACATGATGTCGACAATGCTATTAATGATGCAACACGCGTTATGAAGATAGGAAAAGATATAAGTATAAGGAGTGCAGAAGATGATAGATAAGCTTGTTTTTTATTTTCAGTATCCGTTTGTGAGATACGCATTAATAGTTGGAGTGCTTATTGCACTGTGTTCCTCACTGCTAGGTGTTACACTTGTGTTGAAACGTTTTTCTTTTATCGGGGATGGACTTTCACATGTTGCATTTGGAGCAATGGCAGTGGCCTCTGTACTTAATCTTACCAACAATATGCTGTTTATTCTTCCTGTTACGGTTCTTTGCGCAATACTTCTTCTTAGAACAGGCCAGAATACAAAGATTAAAGGTGATGCAGCAATTGCCATGATTTCTGTTGGAGCACTAGCTATAGGATATCTCCTGATGAATATATTTTCCACAGGACCTAACCTTTCGGGTGATGTGTGCAGTACGTTATTTGGCTCTACTTCTATACTGACACTTACTTCGGAACAGGTAAAATTATGCGGCATATTATCAGTAATTATAGTAGTGCTTTTCATAATGTTTTATAACAAGATATTCTGCGTAACATTTGATGAAACATTTGCTAAAGCCACAGGAATGAAAACGCAGATATATAACCTTATTATCGCGGTGATTACTGCAATTATTATAGTGCTTGCTATGAATCTTGTTGGTTCTTTACTGATATCTGCATTAATAATATTCCCGGCATTATCTGCTATGAGAATATTCAAAACATTTTTAAGCGTTACCGTCTGCTCTGTAATAATATCAGTTATATGTGCAATGGCAGGAATTGTGCTGTCAATTCTTGCCGGAACACCGGTTGGTTCTACTATTGTTGCAACAGATATAGCAGCATTTTTTATCAGCAGTATTATTGGAAAAGCAGTAGGGAGAATATGATTATGAGAAAACTAAAAATATTGATTGCATGTGCCGGAATACTTCTTGTTACAGGTTGTTCAAAAAATGTGCATACAGGAAAATCTACAGCAGGCAATTCGGTTAATAATGTAATTAACAGTCAGATTGCTGAATCGTCTGAGGCTCAAAGCATCAAGGCATTCAGCACAGATTTGGTTAAGTCTAAGAATAGTTATGATTCAGCGGATTATGACCTGACAACAATGAGTGGCGATATGGTCTATGCAACTGTTTATCAGATGATGACTAATCCAGATAAATATGTTGGTAAGGTTTTTAAAATGGATGGAACATTTTATTCATCATATTATAATAGTACAGACAAATATTATCATTACTGCATTATACAGGATGCAACAGCATGCTGTGCACAGGGAATGGAATTTGTATGGGATGATGATTCTCATGTGTACCCAGATGATTATCCGGCCGAAAACAGCAATATAGTAGTTACAGGTGTATTTGAAACATACAGGGAAGATGGTGATAAAAATCTCTACTGCAGGCTGTCTGATGCGTCATTAGAACTTGATAATTAATGCATATATAGTGCAAAAAAACTGCCATATCTGTATAATAGTATGAAAAATGACAGGAGGCAGGATATGAACAAGAAATTATTAGTAGTTATTGACATGCAGAATGATTTTATTACAGGAGCATTAGGCAATAAAGAGTGTCAGGCAGTTGTGCCTGCAGTGGCAGCAAAGGTTAAGAGTGCAGAAGGAAATGCAAATATTGTATACACACTTGACACACACATGGAAGATTACATGAATACACAGGAGGGAAGAAATCTTCCTGTGAAGCATTGTATAAAGCCTGATAATGGTTGGAAGCTGATACCTGAGCTTGAGGGAATCAAGGCAGTAAGAAGCTTTGAAAAGCCGACATTTGGCTCAATTGAACTTGCTGAATGGATTAAAGAAAATGGTTATACAGAGGTTGAGCTTGTCGGTGTATGCACTGATATCTGTGTTATCAGTAATGCCATGACAATTAAGGCTGTTAATCCCGAAGTGGTAATATCAGTTGATGCAAAATGCTGTGCTGGAGTTACCCCTGCGTCGCATGCCAATGCACTGGCGGCAATGAAAGTTTGCCAGATACATGTGGAAGAGTAAAGATGGTGGGATGCTTATGATGATTAAGAATGTGGGATAAGTAACTATGGAATATAGCATGGGATGAATCATATGGGGTACAATACTGTTAGAAATTGCAATATAAAGTTAAAAATATGATGAAATGTTAAAAATAGAACAAAATGTGCAAAAAATACAATTAGATTGACCTAATAACCGATATATGTTATTATAAATATACGTTTAGATGCATTATGGAGGTGGAAAATGGAGGATTTCATTGTACGTTTGTCATCGTTGACATTAAAAAATATAAAAAATGTTAAGAATGGTACTATTTTTATGCCTATGGCTAATGAAAAATCACTTAATGCTAAAAGAGCTGAGATTCTTGGTATATATGGACAGAATGGTTCAGGAAAAACAGCAGTTGTAGATGCTTTATATTTCCTCCAGCAGATAATGACAGGTGAGAGCATTGATCAGAGTATAAATGATTATATTGGCGTGGATGAAGATTGTGCCCATATGAATATCGAATTTAAGATATCTAATAAAGTAAAGGTATATGAAGTCGGATACAATATTAGTTTGAGAAGAAATAACGGAGAAGTTGTAGTAGAGAGAGAGTATTTGAATTGTGCAATTAACCATGCAGGGAAGAGAACTAACAAGAATATTTTTATGGATTATGTGCGCTCTGAACGGGAATGTATCTTTAAACCACAAAAGAGATTAGATGAACTGATTGGTAAGAATAAAGAGAAAAGGATGGATTTAATTGTAGCTAGAAAGATGGCTGAAAAAAGCAATTGCTCATATATTTTTGGTGAGAGCAGCAGGGAAATTTTTTGTCAGAAAGTTGAAGAAAAATTCAAGGATTATTCGTATGTAATCAGAGCTTTGTTTGAATTTGCTTTCAAGGACTTGTTTGTTATTAGAAATACTCATTCAGGAATGATAACAGCAAATTTTCTTTTGCCTATGGCTTTCCGTATAGAAAACAATAAAATTGGTGCAAAGGGAGATTTTGCAATTCCTTTAACAGAACCGGTTGTATTAGATTCAGCTAAAAAGGACATTTTGGATGCAATTGTTAATCAAATAAATATGGTGTTATATACAATTATTCCAGGAATGACGCTAGATATAAAAGATTATGGTAAGCAGGCATTAGATTCTGGGGAAGAGGGATGTAAGGTAGAATTGATGTCTGTGCGTGAAGGAAAGAAACCTATTCCCATTCGTATGGAGTCGGAGGGTATAATTAAGATTATCTCTATATTGAATGTACTTATCCAAGCATTTGGAAATCCGTCAATTTGTCTTGTGGTTGATGAATTAGATGCAGGAATCTTTGAATATATGCTTGGGGAACTGCTTGATATCTTTGAAAAGAGTGCTAAGGGGCAGCTAATATTTACATCTCACAATTTGCGAGCTCTTGAGATGCTTGATAAAAACAGTATTATGTTTTCAACTGTTAATCCAGAGAATCGATATATCCATATGAAGAGTGTAAAGGAAAATAATAATCTTCGTAGTATGTATATCAGAAGTATTACGTTAGGAGGGCAGGACGAAGCAATTTATGAAGAAACAGATAGCTTAAAAATTGCACGGGCTTTTCGTAAAGCAGGAAGGAGTCTTCATATTGAGTGAAAAGAAAGTAATAGTTGTAATTGTTGAAGGTCCTAGTGATGAGAATGCTATTGGTAGTATTTTAAAAGAGTATTTTTCCTCAGAAGAGGTGCAGTTTGCTGTGGTGCATGGAGATATTACATCAGATAAATTTACCACAGTAAAAAATGTTGTTACAAAGATAGATGCGATTATATATGGCATAAAGACGAAGTATGGATATAATTGGGAGGACTTTATAAAGATTATTCATATTGCTGATACAGATGGAGTATTTACAAAAAATTGTGTGGTGAAGGCTGATGTCAATGATATTCAATATTATGAAGATCACATGGAAGGAATAGATGTTGAAGCAATAGAACATAGAAATAAACATAAATCGGAAATTTTATTTAAACTTTATTCAACTGGTAAAGTTCATGATATAGCATATCGTTTATATTTTAATTCATGTAATCTGGAACATGTATTGTATGGGAAATTGAAGAATTTTACGGATGACGAAAAAGAAGAAATGTCAGATGATTTTGCTGAAAGATATGAGGGAAAGGTTAACGATTTTATCAGTTTTATATCCGATGAAGAAATAGCCGTTCCAGGTACATATAAAGCAACATGGAGATATATAGAGAATGATAAACATTCGTTGGAGAGACATTCTAATATGCACTTGATATTTAAAAATGAGAGTGGAAAAGTGGATGTTGAATCAAAATTGAATATATAGAATCTAGAGCAATGCTGGTAGTAAAGTCAGTAGTCACATTACCTTGTTCCGAAAAATACAATTTTTAAACAACCTTATTGATTAATATTATCATATAGCAATAATCAATGCACCAAGATAATAGTTGATCAGGACAAAGGCGTCTGTGTTAATTCACGAAAGTGGATTGCACAGGCGCCTTTTTATTTTGCAGGAAAGATTGATTGTATCGGGTGGATATATGAGATGGAGAAAAGATTGGAGGCAGTGCATTATGGCAGATAGAATAGCAGAACATCCAATACTGGGTGTTCAGGAATACAGAGCTAAGGTAAGAGGATTTGTAATAGGACAGCAGCTGCTGAAAATATGGTTACATTTTCGGTGCGTATATAGAAATGCTGTTGAAAAAGGAATTGGAACTAAGCTTAATCTGTGGGATACACCTAAGATGGTATAACATTTATAATAATAAAGAAAAAACAGGGCATTGGGATTGTAAGGATTTAACTTGCAATCTCAATGCCCTGTTTGGCTATACACGTTTCCTGATATTTAATTACTTAGGTCTTACAGTAAGTCTCTTGATAAGTCCGTCTTCTGTTACTTCACGGACTGTAGCGATGGCCATGATGTTGTAACCGCCGAAGTTGGCGATGAATTCTGCCTGGGTAGAATTTACAACTTCGCCATCTAAGATAGAGTATTTGCGGAAGCCGAACTTGTTACGGAAGAACATGTTGATAGCTTCACGTCCATATATATGATATTCGTTCTGGGCTGCTGAGTTAGTACAATAATCGTTAATTATTCCGTCTGGAGAAAAGAGATTGGCAAGCCCTGCGTAATCTTTATTTTCCATTGCTTCTACATATTTTTCAATTGCTGTCATGTTTAAATGCCCTCCTTAATTAATATACTTTCTCAGTGTTTAATAATGCGTCTGTACCACCGTCAACGAACATGATGTTTCCGTTGACACCTCTTGCTGAATCTGAAGCAAGGAATACCATAACCTCAGCAATTTCCTCTGGAGCCATGAGGCACTCCTGACCATACTTGGTTGGGATAGGAAGTGCATTAAGAGCCATTTTTGCTGTAGTGCTCATTGTTGCAGTCATGGCTGTGTGTACATTACCAGGAGCAACAGCATTTATACGGACACCATTGGCAGCCCATGTTGCAGATACACGGCGTACCCATCTTGCAAGTGCGTATTTAGTAGAAACATAAAGACTGTTTCCTACTGAAAGGTTAGTGCTGTCCATAGAAGAAACAAGGCTTAATACACGCTTTTCATCACCGATGTTATTAAGAAGATCAACGATATCCTTACGGCCTGCACCCTGTGAAATTGTGTTAGAAACAGTTACAACACAGCTTCCGTGCTTCTTCTTTAAAAGGTCATATACACCATTTGCAACGGCTACTGTTCCGAAGTAGTTAAGAGAGATAATGAGTCCGAGATTACCGCATGCACCTGAAACACCAGCGTTGCATATCATTCCGTCAAGTCCGTCAGGGCACATGGTATGTAACTGATCAACAGCAGACTGTCTGCCTTCCTGCGATGCAAGGTTTACGCAGATGTCACCGTCTTTAAGATCAATATTAATTACCTTATGTCCCTGCTGTATTAACAATTCTTTAGTTTTCGCACCGATACCACTTGAAGCACCAGTAATAGCATAGATTCCCATAGTATTTCTATTCCTCCTTGTTTTTCGAAGAAAAATCCGAACCCTTCAGGTGAGGAGAGGGATTTTCCTCCTTGTTTTTTGCTTATGAGCTTATTATAATTAGAACTGATATCTTTTAAATATCCAAAACACATATATAATAGGAGACCAGATTTGCTTACATATGATTTAGATAAACGCGGAAACAAAACAATGTACGAATATCTGTATGAACTGATTAAGGAAGATATAGCTGACGGGAAGCTTAAGGCTGATGAGAAGCTGCCATCAAAGCGAGGGCTTTCACAGCATTTGCAGATAAGTGTCAAGACGGTGGAGAACGCATATGAGCAGCTTCTTCTGGAAGGTTATATCCGATCTGAGGAAAAAAGAGGGTATTATGTTAATAAGATTGCCGTGGTTACAAGTGGTGCACCAGGGTATGCTGCTCCTGTGAAAAGATTCCAGGAGGAGACTTATCTTGCTGATTTGACGGCAAATAATATCCGGTATGATAGATTTCCATTTGCTACATGGGCAAAGGTTATGAGGGAAACCCTGACCGATTATAACACTTCTCTTCTTAAGACTGTACCTTTTAACGGTGTGCTGCAGCTTCGTGAAGCAATTGCAGACCATCTTAACAGATACCGTGGAATGCAGGTTTCAGCAGACCATATTATTATAGGGGCCGGAACGGAATATCTGTATAACAGGTTGTTACAACTCTTAGGTCCAGATGTGAAGTTTGGTGTTGAGAATCCCGGATACCGTAAGATTACCAAGATATATGATGAAAATGGTGTGGACTGGGATTATGTTAATATTGATGATAAGGGTATGAAAGTCGATGAACTTAAAATGAAAGACATAAATGTAGCACATGTAAGTCCTGAACATCATTTTCCAATTGGCCTTGTTATGCCGGTTGCAAGAAGACAGGAACTGCTTAATTGGGCGGCGGAGGAGCCAGGCAGATATATAATAGAGGATGATTTTGACTGTGAATTCCGTATGCAGGGCAAACCAATTCCGTCCATTCAGTCGAGAGACAGAAGTCACAGGGTAATATACATGAATACATTTTCAAAGACAATGGTTCCTTCGCTTAGAATAGGATATATGGTGCTGCCGGAAAAGCTGATGGAAAAATATATCTCAACAATGAATTTTTATTCGTGTACGGTGTCGGGCTTTGAACAGTATGCGATGGCGGCATTTATTGAGAAGGGATACTTTGAGCGCCACATTAAGAGGCTTGTCAATGATTACAGGGGACGCCGTGAAAAGATTTGCAGGATGTTTCGTGAATCAAGGCTTAATGAAATCAGTACGATATATCAGGACGATGCGGGAACACATTTCCTGCTGCATGTGAAGACTTACTTAAGTGATGTTGAGATTAAATGGGCAGTCAGGCAGAAGGGGATTCTGATTAACTGCCTTTCAGAGTATTGTTTCGCTGATGCGGATAAGTACCACGGAATACTTGTAATTCATTATTCGGATATGGACGAAGCAACTCTTAAGCTTGTAATTGCTGCTTTTGAGGAAATATTCCTGTAAAAAATGTGATGCAAAGCATGAATAGCATAATTAAATATATGAAAAAGGGAATCCCATAAGCAGAAAGGCAATACCTCCCTGCTCACAGGATTCCTTTTATTATAATATCTTAATCAGCCGATTCCGCCAAGAACAATTCCAAGTATAAGAACAAGGAAACATATAGGGCAGAAAATATATTTGCATATAGGATAGAATTTATCAGTTAATTTCTTATCGCGACCGGTATTAACCTGAGTTTCAACATATTTCTTACCACATACCCAGAAGAACATAATTCCGGCAAGACCTGCACCAAGTGGGCAGATGTAGATAGAAAGTATATCCATCCATCCAGAGACAATTCCCTGAATACATATTGAAACTACAAGTGCTATTACAGCGATTATGGCACAAGATGCCTTTCTTCCAAGATGAAGCTTTTCCTGAATAGTTGCAATAGGTGCTTCATACAGGTTGATTAAAGAAGAAAGTCCTGCCATAAATACAGCAACGAAGAATATAATTGCGACTATGTATCCGCCTGGCATTGATTTAAAAAGTGCCGGGAGGAAGATAAACATAAGTCCGGGGCCACCCTGATTAAGCTGGGCACCGGTTGTTGCCATTGCAGGAATGATAACAAGAGCTGCGAGCAAGGCTGCTATAGTATCGAACAGAGCAACGCGTCCGGCAGCAGCAGGGATATCTTCATTATCTGAAAGATAAGAACCATATATAAGAGTACCATTACCAGCAACAGAAAGAGAGAAGAATGCCTGGCCAAGAGCGAATATCCATGTCTTAGGGTCAGCAAATGCCTCAGGGTCAACTCTGAAAATGTATTTGTAGCCTTCTATTGCACCAGGCTGGAAAGCAACATATATTCCAAGTACAGCAAAAAGAATAAAGAAAACAGGCATCATGATTTTATTGGCCTTTTCAATTCCGCGTCCGACACCGAACATAAGGATAATAATACCAATAACAAGAGCTACAATCTGCCATACATTATTACCAAATGCGCTTGCCATACTTCCAAATGAAGCAGCAAAGCCTTCTGTGTCAGCAGGTGCAAGTGCCTTTCCTGTAAAAGCTCCAATCATGTACTTAAGAATCCAGCCCATTACAACAGTGTAACCAATTGCCATTGCAAGTGCGCCAAGTACTGGAATAAAGCCGATAACCTCACCAAGCTTTCTCTTATTCTTAGTTTCGCATGCATATCCAAATGCATCAACAGGTCCTGACTTAGTAGCACGACCAAAACTCATTTCTCCGATAACACCAGTGAAACCAATAAGTGCAACGAATATGAAATATGGTATCAGGTATGATCCACCGCCATACATTGATACTCTTGTCGGGAACATCCAGATATTACCCATACCAACGGCAGAGCCGATACAGGCAAGGATGAATCCCCATTTGTTGTTAAAAGAATCTCGTTTTTTCATAAAACAATTCCCCCGCATATATTTTGCCAGACAGCAATATATTTAATATACAGTATATTTGCGGATATGTAAAATAATTATCTGAAATTATATTTTATTATTAAATCATTCTTTGACAATACTATATTAATCGTGATATCATTTATCATTATATGCATAGTTATAATTTAACAATATATAGGCAGGTAGGCACATGACAATTAAAGAATGCTATGATGCGATGGGAGCAGATTATCAGAATACTTTGAATAGATTTCCAAATGAGGCTTTTATTAAAAAATTTGTATTGAAATTTTTAGATGACAACAGCTACGCCAATCTGAAAGAGGCTATAGCTGCTGGAAATGTAGAAGAAGCATTCAGGGCAGCACATACACTTAAGGGAGTATGCTTAAATCTTGGGTTTGATAATCTTTATAAGGCGAGTTCAGCTATTACAGAGATTTTTCGTGCAGGAGAACTTGCAGGAGCTAAGGAAGCATTTGAAGAAGTTGAGAAACAGTACAATATAACAGTGAATGCAATTAAGGCTATGTAGAGAATTATTAGCGGCGAATGCGGTTTGTTTAATATCAGGACGCACTTTTTTCACAGTTTTTACATGTGAAAAGGGTGCGTTTTTTGTCAATATATGTTACTATGTTGCTAGTTATAAATGTATTGAATTGGAGATGCATATGAAGACGAAAAAGTACGAATCAATTATGAATAAAGCAATGAAGGCAGCAATGAATTATGAAAATCCAGATGATCAGATTAATGAATTTATCAGATTTTTTGGAGAACATATCGGGTCTGAAAGAATATACATATTTGAAGATAATATTAGAAAAAAGGTTACTAATAATACTTATGAGTGGTGTGCGGATGGGATTGAGCCTCAGATAGAGTTTCTTCAGAATGTAGATATGTCAATTATAGACTGGTGGTATACATCATTTAATGATGGAAGAAATATTAGTACTAAAGATATTGAGGAGATTAAGGATGAATATCCTGCAGCATATGAACTGCTCAAAGTTCAGAATGTAAAGAGCCTGGCAGTAAGTCCATTCAGATATAAGGACGAGATATATGGCTTCTTTGGTGTTGACAATCCACCAGAAAGTGAGATGGACGAGATTTCGCGCTTTCTTGATATGATAGGCACATTTTTAGTACTGCTATTAAAACAGAGAAATGTATTTAAAAAATCCAAGCGTGAGGCTATGTTCAGCGCATATTCAGCACTTGCCGGAATATATCTGTCAATGCATATTATCAATTTAAAGACAGGAAAATTTCATGAAATAAAGTCAACAGATTTCATAAGGGATAATATGATAAAAGGTGAGCATACTTTTGCAGAACAGATAAATAGTGTAATGAAGAGTCTTCCTTCCAGGAAGTATGTAGAAAGTGTACTTGAATTTGTTGATATATCAACACTTCCGGAGAGAATGAAGAACAAGACTACGATTGTTCATGAATTCCTTGGAAATTACTCTGGATGGTGTCGTGAAAGATTCATAAGGGTAGATGAGGATAGCAACGGAGAACTGTGGCATGTTGTATATGCCGTTGAAGTTATCGATGCAGAGAAACGTAAGGAGAACAGGCTTTTATATCTTTCAGAAACAGACCTTATGACGGGAATAAGAAATAGAGGAAGCGGAGAGAAAGCAATTACAGACCTTATTAAGGAAGGAACTAAGGGGCTTATGTGCCTTCTTGATTGTGATAAGTTCAAGAATGTTAACGATACATATGGACATGTTGTCGGGGATGCAGTAATTATAGCGGTTGCAAGAAGTCTTCAGAGTGTATGCAGGGAACATGATATATGCATGCGCCTGGGAGGTGATGAATTTGCAATGTTCATCCCGGGAATAACAGAAACTAAAGATGCTGAAAGCTTCACGATGAGAGTATTTGCAAAGCTTAAGGACATAAGAATTCCAGAGATGGGAGATGAGAAGATATATGTAAGCATGGGTGAAGCGTTTTATAAAGGGGAAAAGGATATTGATTTTGATGAACTGTACAGACGTGCCGACAGTGCCATGTATAAGAGCAAGAATAATACAGGCTACTGTGCGACACTTGAATGCGTAACTAAGACATTTTAATCAGTTGTATGCTTTAAGAAATTAATAAGTTTTTTGGCTGCAATGCTTTCGGTATGTCTTGATTCACGTATAAGAACAATATCTCTGTCAGGTGCGGATTCGTATAGATTTACAGGAAATATTTCACCACGCATTATATATTCAGAGGCAAGTTCCTCCGGATAGAAGCCAAGCCCTAAGTTTGCCTGAACCATTGCAAGAACCTGATCTGTAGTTGAAGCCTCCAGGTCAAGGTTAAGGTGAAGATTGTTGTCATAGAAGAATTTGGTGTAGTGGTCATGTGTACCGGTACCTTCTGCCAGACTTATGAAAGGATAATCCTGCAATTCTTCCAGATGAATTATTTTGTTATCCGGCTGACTGTATTTTGGACCTGCAATAAGTATATCATGGAATGAGCATAGGCTTTCAGATTTCATATCGCCAGTTAAATTAACAGGTGTGGTTACGACAGCAAAGTCTACCAGACCGGCTTTTAGAGCATTAACAGCCTGATTAGTAGAGTGGTTGGTAAGCTTTATCTTGACATCAGGAAAAAGTTCTGTGAATTTCTCAAGTTTTTTAAGAAGGAATATTCTAAGAGCAATCTCGCTTACTCCTATGCATATTGTACCACCGGACAGACTTTTGCTTTTGATAATGGCATTCTCAGCGTCTTCAAGCTGTTTCATTGCGATTGATACATGAGAATACAATGTATTTCCTTCAGGTGTAAGAGTGATGCCTTTGTGAGAACGGTTAAGCAGTTTGCAGTCAAGTTCACTTTCTAATATATTCATGCAGCGGGTTATGTTAGGCTGGTTATTGTCGAGCATGCGGGCTGCTTTTGAAAAACTCTTATATTTTGCAACATAGTAAAATATTCTGTAATAATCTAAGGTCATAGTAATTCTCCAATATATAATTATGATATAAGTGACATATTAAATATACATTTTACATATCGAAAATGCAATACTATAATATAGAAAAAGATGAAAGAAGGCATCGGTATGTTATTTAAGAAAAAGACATTAGATGAAAAAATGGAGAAACATGTAAAGCACCATGACTGGTATGCTATACAGGAAGTAATTACAGGAAGTAAAGAAGAAAAGATTGCAGCAGCTAAGGCTCTTGGTGCAAGTGATGATCAGACCAGTGTGGACTTGCTGTTAAGATTTATTGATGATACAGATGATGATGTTGTATTTGCAGCATGTGAGTCGTTAAGAAAAGTTGGTTCTGAGCATGATACAGCGGATTTACTTGAGCGTATGGGAAAGATTCCAGAAGAGAGAAAAGCTATAAGAGAGGAATTAAGCAAGACAGTCCAGGAACTTCATCACAGACCATAAAACTCATATTTTATCGTTTTTTACATAATGAAAAAGCATTGAAAAAATAATGGGTACAAATCAAGAAATCACTTGATTTGTACCCGTTTTTGATATTAAATAGGAAGTGGTTGCATAGTTGTTAGACGGTGTAATGAAGGATGTTAATTGCGGAGGTTGGATATGTCTGGTAAATCAGAAAACATAATAGAGCTTAAACATATCAGTAAGGTATATAGTGATAATGGATTTAAGGCGGTTGATGACTTTAATCTTGAAGTAAAGCGTGGGGAATTCGTAACATTTTTAGGACCATCAGGATGTGGAAAGACAACCACACTAAGAATGATAGCAGGATTCGAACTTCCGACAGACGGACAGATACTTCTTAACGGAGAGGATATATCACAGCTTCCAGCTAACAAAAGACCGATTAATACAGTGTTTCAGCGTTATGCGCTGTTTCCACATATGAATATATATGAAAATATTGCATTTGGACTTAAGTTAAAGAAGCTTCCTAAAGAAGAAATAAGAAAAAAAGTTAAGCATGTTCTTGATATGGTTGACCTTGAAGGATTTGAGGACAGAAAGATATCTACGTTGTCAGGCGGACAGCAGCAAAGAATTGCAATTGCAAGAGCACTTGTCAATGAGCCAGAAATTCTTATGCTTGATGAACCTCTAGGGGCACTTGATTTAAAGATGCGTAAGGAGATGCAGATTGAGCTTAAGAATATGCATGATCAGCTTGGAATTACATTTATATATGTAACACATGACCAGGAAGAGGCGCTTACAATGTCTGATAAGATTGTTGTCTTATCAGAGGGTAAGATTCAGCAGATAGGAACTCCTGAGGATATATATAATGAGCCTAAGAATGCTTTTGTTGCTGACTTTATTGGAGAGAGCAATATTTTCAAAGGTATTATGACAGGACACATGAAAGTAAGATTCTGTGGCGGAGAGTTTGTCGGAATGGATGATGTTCCAGAGGGAACTTTAGTTGACGTTGTTATAAGACCGGAAGATGTAATTATTACAAAGCCGGAGGATGGAACTGTTGTTGGTGAGGTTACTTCAGTTATATTCAAGGGAATGCATTACGAGGTTGCTGTTGAATCCGGAAAGTATGAGATGATAATAAGAACTACCAGGTGTTATCATGTCGGTGATACAGTAGGAATGCAGCTTGAGCCTGATGGAATTCATGTAATGATTGCAGAGGACCATACCACAAGTTTTGTTACAACAATTAATGGAGATTATACGCTCGACTTTAATGGCAAGATAATAAGCTGTGATTTAACACAGGTTATTCCTAAGACTAAGATGTCAGATGGAGTGCTTGTTGATGAAAATGGTGAAAATGTAGATGTTTCAAAGTTCAGGGTTGTTGTTTCAATCCAGCCTGATGATATTGAAATGAGCGATGATGTAACAGCAGGTCTTGTATCAGGTAAGATTATTAACCTTATCTATAAGGGTGACCATTACAGTTATGTAATAAGAACTGAGTATGGTCATGACCTTATTGTAGATGATGAATATCTCTGGAATATGGATGATCAGGTTGGTCTTATCATGCCTGAAGAGAAGATGAAATTCCAGTTGAAGAAGTAGGGGGATAGAAATATGTCTTTTTCACGCAAATATCTTGGAATCCCTTATGGGCTGTTTCTTATATTATTTGTTGCAGCACCACTGCTTGTCCTTGTATATTATGCATTTACTAACGGACAGGGACAATTCAGCATGGTTAATCTGCAGAATTTTTTTACAGACCCTAATACACTTGGAACTCTGTGTTACAGTCTTGTACTTGCATTTGTTGCAACTGCAGTCTGTCTTATAATTGCTTATCCTGTAGCGTATATACTTTCACAGAGTAAGTTAAAGAGAAAAGCGGTAATACTTCTGCTTTTTGTTATGCCTATGTGGATTAATTTCACATTAAGAATTACCGCACTTAAAGAGATATTATCAATGATTGAGGGAAATCTTGCGTATTATCCGTTTATCAATACGATAATAGGAATGACATACGATTTTCTTCCATTCATGATACTTCCGTTATATACAACGCTTTCAAAGCTTGATAAGAGTGTTATTGAAGCAGCATCGGATCTTGGTGCGGATAATTTCCAGACATTTATCAAGGTTATACTGCCATTGTCTGTTCCGGGAATTGTCAGTGGTGTGTCAATGGTATTCCTTCCGGCAATGACTAACTATGTAGTTCTTGATATGCTTTATAACAGCACATATATTATGGGTAGTCTGATTGGAAGTTATTTCAGTGCATATGACTGGCACAATGGCTCAATGATAGCACTGATACTTCTTGTTATTATATGTATTGTCACTCTGGTTTCGGGTGATAAAGAGTCAGAAAATGCTGGAAGAGGAGGACTTGTATAATGAAGAAATTTCTGAAATATATGATTATATGCATTGTCCTTTTGTTCATGTATATTCCAATTCTTGTGCTTGCAGTATACAGTTTTACGGATGCCGCTAATATAGGAGCAATACATGCATTTTCAATGCATAATTATGTAACACTTTTTACGACTCCGGAGCTTATTAATATGATAATCGGTTCTGTGCTGCTTGCTGTTGGAAGTGCTGTACTTGCAACAATACTTGGAACAACAGGTGCTATAGGTGCATTTTATTCAAAGGGAAAAGTAAAAGGAGCAATGTCAGTTCTTAATCAGGTTCCTGTTGTCAATGCAGATGTAGTTACAGGTTTTTCTATCTGTATTCTTCTTGTAGTTGTATTAGGTGTCAGTAAGGATACGTATATTCCTCTTGTTGTGGGACATGTTATACTGAGTGCACCATTCGTATATCTGGCTGTTGTTCCTAAATTAAAACAGATGGATCCAAGTCTGTATGAAGCAGCACTTGACCTTGGTGCAACACCTGTGTATGCACTTTTTAAGATAATAATACCTCAGATTGCTTCCGGTATAGCATCAGGATTTGTTATGGCAGTTACATTATCACTGGATGATTATTTCGTTGCAACATACACTAAGCCTGCAACATTTGACACAATAAGTACTTATGTTGTTAATGCAACCAAGGGTTCACAGACTGATATCAAGACTGCTTTGTGGGCTTTATCTACAATAATATTCCTTATTGTTATTGTAGTTGAGATAGCAATTAATCTTGCACCAGCAAGAAAAGCTGTACGAGAGGAGGCTGGAGCTGATGAATAAGATTATTGGAAAGATAAATGCGTTAATACTTTCAGCTTTAATGATAGTAAGCGGTACAGCAGCAGTAACAGGAGTGTTTAATACAAACCGTCTTACAGCGGTGGCAGCAGACGATACAATCATACTCCGTGTGTGCAACTGGGAAGAATATATTGATACCGGAGACTGGAGTGATGATGATATAATTGACCTTGAGAGCGGAAGCATAAAGGGTGAGAATTCGATAATTACTGATTTTGAGAACTGGTATTATGAGAATTATGGCAAGAAAGTTAAGGTACAGTACAGTTGTCTTGGAACTAACGAGGAACTGTACAACATGCTTACTCTGGGTGATGATTACGATGTAATCTGTCCTTCAGAATATATGATAATGAAGCTTATGGCAGAGGACTGGCTTGAGCCATTTTCAGATGATTTCTATGATACATCGATTGCTAATAATTACTATGCTAAGGGTGTATCTCCATTTATCAAGAAAACATTTGACGAGAATAAGATTAATGGTGAGTCATGGAGCCGCTATGCTGCAGGATATATGTGGGGTATAACAGGAATCGTGTACAATCCTGATAAGGTGACAGAAAAAGAAGCATCTACATGGACGATAATTGATAACAGCAAATTCAGACGTCAGATAACGATTAAGGATAATGTAAGAGATTCCATGTTTGCAGCTGTTGGTGCAATTAAGTCAGACAAGTTAAAGTCAGCGTCATTTATAAACAGTCCTGATTATCGTGAAAAACTTGCCGAGGAGATGAATGATACTTCTGAGGCAAATGTGGACAGGATTCAGGAGTATCTTCAGTCAGTTAAGAATAATGCCTATTCATTCGAGACTGACAGTGCCAAGACTGATATGATAACAGGAAAGGTAGTCGCAGGTTATCAGTGGTCTGGAGATGCTGTATATACTATGGACCAGGCTGACGAGGATGATTTTCAGCTTAATTTTGCAGTACCTGAAGAATGTACTAACCTTTATTTTGATGGCTGGGTAATGTTAAAGTCTGGAATTAATGGCAATTCAGAGAAAAAGCAGGCAGCACAGAGCTTTATTAACTTTCTGTCAAAACCTGAAAATGCTGTAAGAAACATGAGCTATATTGGATATACATCAGTTATATCAGGTGGTGATAGTGATGTTGTATTCGACTATGTAAAGTGGAACTATGGAGCAGATGAAAGTGATACAGATGTTGTAGATTATCCTCTGGGATATTTCTTTTCAGGTGATTCTGATGATGAAAGATATATACTTAAAGTTCCAGAAGAACAGACATACAGACAGTTATCAGCACAGTATCCTACGCAGGAGGTTATGGATAGAAGTGCCATTATGCAGTATTTTGATGCTGAAGAGACAACAAGAATTAATCAGATGTGGATTAATGTAAGATGTTATAACATTAAGAATGTTCCTGTGTGGGTATGGGTTCTTGCAGGTATTATTGTCGTGGCTTTAATAGCATTATCTGTAAAACTTAAGATAAATAAGAAATATGATTAATAAGCATTTGATTATAAATTGACAAATAACCAAATGTTGCTATTATATATGTCAGACAGAATGAATCTGTATGACAGTGCAAAGGAGCACAGAATTTCTGAGAAATCAGAGGTTCTGTGCTTTTTCTTTTTGCAGAATGGAGGAAATTATGGCAACAGAATCAAGTATTATGGACTCTAACAGTTTTAAGGAAGAATATGCATCTATGTTAAGTCCTAAAACAAGGGAAATGATTAGTAAGAGAGAAAAATACCTTGGAGGTGCTTACAGACTTTTTTATAGAAAGCCACTTAACATTGTCCGTGGAGAAGGAGATTATCTGTGGGATGATGAAGGTAACAAATATCTTGATATGTATAACAATGTAGCTGGTGTAGGACATTGTAACCCTGCTGTTGTAAATGCAGTTACAGAACAGATGAAAACGCTTAATACACATACAAGATATCTTCATGAAAAAATTCTTGATTACAGTGAAGAACTGCTTGCACTTATGCCTGATGAGATTAATAAGATAATGTATATGTGTACAGGTTCAGAAGCTAATGACCTTGCACTTCGTGTGGCAGAAGCCTATACGGGTGGTACCGGTATAATTATCACACAGGAAGCCTACCACGGAACAAGTGCATTAACATCAGGCTGTTCACCTTCACTTGGAGCCGGTCAGCCATTACTTCCTAATGTAAGGCTTATAACAGCACCAGATTATTACCGTCATGGTGGAACACCAGAAGAATTCACAGCATGGTATGCGTCAGAGATGCAAAAGACTATAGATGAATTAAATGAGGCAGGATATAAGTTTTCTTGTTTCCTTGCTGATTCAATATTCTCATCAGATGGTATATATCCTGACCCTGTAGGATTCTTAAAAGCAACAGTAGATGTTGTACATAAGAATGGCGGAGTATTTATAGCAGATGAGGTTCAGCCGGGATTTGCAAGAACCGGACAGGCATTCTTTGGATTTGCGAGACACGGAATTGTCCCTGATATGATAACAATGGGTAAGCCTATGGGTAACGGAATTCCAATCTCAGGACTTGCTGCAAAGGAGGATGTGCTTGCAGCCTTCAGCGACAAGCTTCCTTACTTTAACACATTTGGCGGTAATCCTGTATCAATAGCCGCCGCTCAGGCTGTTCTTAAATATATTAAGGATGAAAATCTTCAGGAACACTGTAAGAAAGCAGGTGCGGCACTTCTTAAGGCACTTAAAGAGGTACAGGAGAGACACCCTGAATCAGTAGGTGATGTAAGAGGTGTAGGTTTGTTCTTAGGATTTGAATTCGTAAAGAATGATGGTAATAAGACACCTGATAAGGATATGGCGTTGAATGTAATAGAGATGTTAAGAGATGAGCATATTCTTACATCAGTTATAGGCCATTACGGAAATATCTTAAAGCTTCGTCCACCAATGGTATTTTCAGAGAACGATATTGACTGGTTTGCAACATCTCTGGATAAATGTATTACAAAGCTTGAAAATAAATAAATTGAAAAAATCGGACACAGACATTAAACATCTGTGTCTTATTTTTTGCTTACAACAAGAATTTTACATAAGATTTACAGTACAATTATTGTAAGTTTACCACATAGGGATATAGTAATGACAATTCGTTGTACAACAGTATACGAATAAATATATCTCATTATGTGGAGGAAAAAATGAAGAGAAGTAAGAATTTATTAAGAAAAAGTGCAGCACTTGCTGCAATGTCAACAGTTCTTGTAAGTCAGGCACCACTTATTAATGCATTTGCATATGGTGAGGCAGATGTAAGTCAGAGTACATTCAAGCAGGATACAGATAATTCAGCTGATTTCCAGAACTGGCTTTCTAATGTATGGCAGGGAGGAGAAAAAGCTTATGCACAGACTGAAAATATAGCTTTAACTCCAGGTTCAGATGCGGCAGATCTTAATTTTTCATGGTATTCAGCTGGAAAAGGAACACCGGCAGTAAAGGTATGGAAGGATGGTTCAAAGTCATCAGCCAAGGTTGTAACAGGTAATGCAGAGGCTATCAGTGCTGAGAACTGGCAGGGAAAGTCATACAGTGCAGCCAATAAGGTAAACATAGCAGATTACTTTGAAGAGAACACACAGTATCATTACCAGTACACAGACAATTACATAGGAGATGACAGTGTATGGTCTGCTGAATATGATTACACAACTAAGGCAACGGATAAGTTTTCGGTTATTCTTACCGGTGACCCTCAGGTTGGTGCTTCAGGAAGCAGTTCAGATAAATCAGCTAATGATGCCAGTGTTGCAAGAGATGCATACAACTGGAATAAGACAATGCAGCAGGCATTAAAGACATGTCCTGATGCATCATTCCTCTTATCAGCAGGTGACCAGATTAACCAGTCAGGAGCAGCTAAAGCAGAGGATAAGAAGACAAGAGAGAGTGAGTATGCAGGATATCTTTATCCATCAGTATTCAGAAGCCTTCCAATCGCTGCCACAATTGGTAACCACGATATGGCTGGTGCAGATTACTCAGCACATTTTAACAACCCTAATTCAGAGGATAAGTTAGGAAGTACAGCAGCAGGAAGCGATTTCTATTTTAATTATGGAGATGTGTTATTCATATCATTAAACAGCAACAACCGTAATCAGGAGGAACACAGAACATTTATGAAAAAAGCTGTTGCAAGCAACCCTGATGCAAAGTGGAAGGTTGTAATATTCCATAGTGATATCTATGGTTCAGGACAGCCACATGCAGATACAGATGCTGCTACTAACAGAATTGTATTTGCACCATTAATGGATGAATTTAACATTGATATATGTCTTACAGGACATGACCACACATTTTCAAGAAGTTATCAGATTCTCGATGGAAATGTAGTTGACTATGATATAAGCAGCGGTTCGGTTACTAATCCAGATGGAACTCTTTATATAACAACAGGTTCAGGCTCAGGTTCTAAGTACTATAACTTACTTAACTATACACCATATTACATAGCTGAGAGAACGAATGCATGCCTCCCATCATTCTCAACAATTGATTTCTCAAGCGGCTCACTTACAATCAAGACATATGACTACAATGGTAATAAGTATGCTGATGATTTTACAATCAATAAGACTAATACAGATATGTCTGTGGATGAGGTTATTAATAATGCAGAGGCTTTAATTAACGGCACAGAGGTTAATTATACAGAAGCCAGCATGAATTCCCTTAAGGATGCTCTCTCAGCATTAAAGAAGATTAAGGCAGCATATACAACAGACAAAGACCCAATGCTTGCAGATATCGTAAATAATTATGGTAAAGATACTGACAGGGTGTCAGGATATGGTTCTGTAAAGAATGCAGCAGACAAGTCAACGTCTGAGAGCGGAAAGAGTGTTAACAGATTTAAGAAGGGCGTATCAACACTTCTGGACAAGACAATATACATTCAGGCACAGGAAGGAGCACAGGCACAGCTTGCAGATTATAAGTCAGATAATGCACCTAAGATTGATGCCAGGGCATTAGAGGATGCAAAAACCGCAGTTGTTAATGCAATTAATGCACTTACTGTACAGGAAGATAACAATACTGTAACAGAACCATCTGCACCGGCAGAAGGTTCATCAGCAGATAACTCATCAACCAATAATTCTTCGACAGATAATGGCAAAGCTCCACAGACAGGAGATAACATGCTTGCAAGAGTATATGCCTGTATGGCTGCCGCAGCAGCAGGCATCGGCGCTGTTATAGTTGGAATCAGAAAGAAGGAAGACATTTGCAAAAGATAATAGACACATGTGGTAAATACCTTGTTGTGGCACTTATTATGATTGCAATGTTTCTATTCTACACCAGTGTAGAAAGAAAACCACTGCTTGCCAAAGATAACACTAAGTTTGTTAAGGCAGTAGTTATACAGAATGATAATGAAGACCTTCAGGCTGCCGCTGACTTAGAAAGCGGCGACAGCCAGGAGGTTGTTTTACGTATTAAATCAGGAAGCCACAAGGGAGAAGAAGTAAAAGCGTACAGTCTTAACGGATATCTGTACGGAGCCAACTGTAAGGTTGGAACAAGGGTAATAGCTAATATAAGTGAATATAATGGAAATCTCTCAGCCAATGTATATAATTATGACCGTGAACCAGAGATAATTGCGTTATTAGCAGCATTTTTCGGACTTATGTGGCTGGTTGGAGGAAAGAAAGGTTTCAATTCAGTACTCGCACTTATATTCACATTTGCAGTTGTAGTAATGATGTATATTCCGATGATGTATATAGGTGTTTCACCATTTATTGCAGCTACATTATCAGTTGTCATAATTACGCTGATAACATTTATCCTGCTGGCAGATTTTCAGAAGAAATCAATTGGAGCTATGCTTGGTACAATAGCCGGAGTAGTTGTATCAGGTCTTATAGCACTTGTTTTCGGACATTTTGGACATGTAACAGGATACAATGTTGATGATATAGAGAATCTTATATATGTAGGCCAGAATTCCAAGCTTGACATAGGCGGTATGCTGTTTTCAGGAATACTGATTGCATCGTTAGGAGCAGTAATGGATGTTGCAATGTCAGTTTCATCATCATTACATGAGATTAAAGAAAACAGACCTGACATATCAGCAAAGGAAATATTCCATGCAGGAATTAATATTGGACGTGATATGATAGGAACAATGTCTAACACACTTATTCTTGCTTATGCAGGAGGAAGTCTGGGACTTGTCATGATAATATACGCATATTCATACCAGATGCACCAGATTCTTAACATGTACTCGGTTGCAATTGAGATAATGCGTGGAATATCAGGAACAATGGGCATAATACTTACAGTGCCGATAACTTCATTGATAATGTCAGTTCTGCTGACACAGAAAGGGAAGAAGTAAGATATGAGCTTGCCGTGATGTAAGTTGGATTTCTGGGTTTTTGAGTCAGAAACCTACTAGAAATGACTTGCGCGATATTGTAGTAGGTCTTTAGAAGGAAGCTTATAAGATGAGGAGAGGCAGAAACCTACTAAGTGGGCAATTATGTTAAGTTTAGTATGTTTTTTTAAGTTGAAATGCATCTCTTTTGGAGAATAATTGATGGGAAAAGCCTACTAAAATGTATCTGGATAATGAATGAGTGGGTTTAATGGTTGAAATCAACGTATTAAGTTGGAAAATATACCTGCGAAATCGAGAATTCACAGGCGTTTAGTGGGTGTTTTTACCAATAGGTTTTCAATCCATTCATCACGAGAAAGAATCTGGTTGAATAATTAAATATTATCGTGTATCATTAAAAAAAGAGCCACTCGTTGGCTCTTTTTTTACGAAAAGGACAGGTAGTTAATATGAATCAGACATATATGAAGGAGCAGAAGATACTCCCATTGTTATTAAAAATGTCACTTCCAATGGTAATATCTATGATGGTTAATTCATTGTACAACATTGTTGACAGCTTCTTTGTTGCTAAGATAAGTGAAAATGCGATGACAGCTCTGTCACTGGTATTTCCGGTACAGAATCTTATAAGCTCGGTTATGATAGGATTTGCAATAGGAATTAATGCAGTTATATCATTTTTTATGGGCGCACAGAACCAGAAGCAGGCAGATAAAGCAGCCAGTCAGGGCATGCTCTTAAGTTGTATACACGCTGTTGTGCTTACCGTTATATGTATTGCGGGCATGCCGGTATTCTTAAAAATGTTTACAAAAGATGCAGAGATTGTTTCACTGGGACTTAAATATTCCAATATTGCATTTGCATTTTCAATAATGCTTGGAATCGAGCTTATGTTTGAGAAGGTGTTTCAGGCAGTTGGAAGAATGAATGCTTCTATGGTATGTCTTATGACAGGCTGTATAGTTAATATTGTGCTTGATCCGATGATGATATTCGGAATAGGTCCATTTCCTGCAATGGGAATTGAAGGCGCTGCACTTGCGACAGGAATAGGCCAGACTTCGGCAGCAGTGCTATATATCATAATATATATTGTTAAGCCTATTCCGGTTAAATTCAGAAAATCGGAGATGAGAATAGAAGGTTCGATGGCAAAAAGACTTTATTCTATTGGTATGCCTGCAAGCTTAAGCCTTGCACTTCCATCTATTCTTATATCAGTGCTTAATGTAATACTTGCGGCTTACTCGGCTGTGTATGTATTCGTGCTTGGCGTGTATTACAAGCTGCAGACATTCCTTTATCTTCCAGCCAACGGAGTTGTGCAGGGAATGAGACCACTTATGGGATATAATTACGGAGCAGGAGAGCATGAGAGAGTAAGAAAGATATATAAGACATCGATGGTGCTTATATTTGCTATTATGGTAGCAGGTACAATTCTCTGTCTCGCAATACCGGGTTCACTTATCGGTCTGTTTACAAGTAATCCAGACACAATAAATGCAGGAGAGACAGCGTTAAGAATAATAAGTGCCGGATTTATTGTGTCAACTGTATCAGTGACTTCAGCGGGGGCACTTGAAGGACTTGGAAAAGGATTTCCATCACTTATCATATCTGTATGCAGATATGTTGCTGTAATAATTCCTGTTGCATTCATAATGTCAAGGATAGTCGGAGCTGTTGGCGTATGGCATGCTTTCTGGATTACAGAGGTGATTACATCAGTAATTTCTTATATGGTATATAAGAAAAATGTTAAATAATTATGAAAATGTCTTCTTGACATTGCTTGAACTTGGAAATACAATAGTTGCATATGCAACAATTGGAGGTGCAAGTAATGTTGAGAAGAATTTTTTCTTATATGAAAGAATATAAGAAATACGCATGGCTGGCGCTTATATGTATAGGTGTTGAAGTCGTGCTTGAGATTATGGTGCCTAAGCTGATGGCTGACATGATTGATATAGGTGTGACCAATTCAGATGTGCCATATATAATAAATAAAGGTATCCAGATGGCTGTATGTGCAGTTGCTGCACTTATATTAGGTGTGGGAAGTGCAAGATTTTCTGCACTTGCAGGTCAGGGACTGGGTGCTAATATAAGAAAGGCTGAGTACGGGAAACTTCAGTCTTATTCATTTTCTAATATAGACCATTTCAGTGTTTCATCATTAGTCACACGACTGACAAGTGATGTGACTAATATCCAGAATGCGGTGTCAACAGGAATGCGTCCATTTGGTCGAAGCCCGGTAATGCTGATATTTGCAACGACACTGGCATTCCGGATTAATTCCACACTGGCACTGGTCTTTCTTGTAGCACTGCCAATTCTGGCAGTCCTGCTTATCATAATAATCGTTAATGTTGGTCCACGATATGGCAGGATGCAGGGGGCAGTCGACCTTGTAAACCGTTGCGTTCAGGAGAATCTTACAGCAGTAAGAGTTGTTAAATCATATGTGCGTGGCGACTATGAGATTGAAAAATTCGGACACGTTAATGGTAATCTTAAAAATGAATCAGAGAAAGCATTTGGAATAGCTGTACTTAATATGCCTGCGATGCAGTTTGTTATGTATGGAACGATTCTTGGAATACTCCTTATCGGAGGCAGGCTTATCAATTCAGGACAGATGATGATAGGACAGCTTACTTCTTTCTTAAGCTATGTTCTTCTGATACTTAATTCACTTATGATGATGTCAAATGTGTTCCTTCTTATGACGAGGTCACTTGCTTCTGCAGAAAGAATCATGAAGGTAATTGATGAGCCGATTGATATAACTGACGAGAATGCGAGGAACATTGAAGTTAAGAAGGGTGAGATAGAATTTAACCATGTGTGGTTTAAATATAATGAAACCGCTAAAGAATACGTGCTGTCAGATGTTTCATTTCACATTAATGCAGGTCAGACAGTCGGAATAATAGGTCAGACAGGTTCATCAAAGACGACGCTTATCCAGCTTATTCCAAGACTCTATGATGCAAGTAAGGGTGAGATTAAGATAGACGGAATAAACGTTAAGGAATACCCGGTAAGACATTTAAGAGATGCAATCTCAGTTGTATTGCAGAAGAATACGTTGTTTTCAGGCTCACTAATTGATAACTTAAGATGGGGAAATGAAAATGCAACTCTGGATGAGATTAAAGAGGCATGCAGCATAGCGTGTGTTGGTGAATTCATAGACAGGCTTCCTGGAGGATTTGATGCAGAGATGGGACAGGAAGGTGTCAATGTATCAGGAGGACAGAAGCAGAGAATATGTATTGCAAGAGCAATATTAAAGAAGCCGAAGGTTCTTATTCTTGATGATTCAACGAGTGCGGTTGATACTGCAACAGAAGGAAAGATAAGAAATGCACTTGCAAAGAAGCTGCCTGATATGACTAAGATTATAATTGCACAGAGAATATCGTCAGTGTGTCATGCAGACCAGATAATTATTATGGACGGCGGTCGTGTGGACGCAATCGGAACACACGAAAGTCTGTTAAAGACTAATAAGATATATCAGGAAATATATGAATCACAGAAGGAAGGAGCTGATCTTTAATGGCTAAGTATGTTGGATATAAAAGACCTAAAGATACGAAAAAGACTGTTAAACATCTCCTTACATATCTGGGGCATTACAAATGGGCATTCCTGCTTATAGCAATTCTTGTATTTGTAAGTGCAGGTGCAGGAATTATGGGAACATTTTTAATAAAACCTGTAGTTAATAATTTTATCGTGCCGGGCAATATGAAAGGTCTTATCATGGCTGTGTGTGGAATGGGTGTAATGTATGCGTGTGGCGCGTTGTCAACACTTGGCTACAACAGGCTTATGGTGCATACTTCACAGAAGGTAGTAAGCGAGATTCGAATGGACCTTTTTAAGCACACACAGAAGCTTCCGTTAAAATATTTTGATAATAATACACATGGTGAGATTATGAGTCATTTCACTAATGATGTTGATACGGTTCAGGAAGCAATGAACAATAGTTTTGCCATGGTAATACAGAGCTTTCTTACGCTTTTTGGAACTATAATAATGATGCTGGTATTAAGTGTAAGGCTGACTATTATTGTTGTTGTTTTTCTTATTCTTATGTTCATCTTTATCAAATACAATGGTAAACGCAGCAAGAAATATTATCACAGACAGCAGAAGGAGCTTGGCAATATCAACGGTTTTGTTCAAGAAATGATGGCAGGTCAGAAGGTTGAAAAAGTATTTAACCATGAGCAGAAGAATTTTGAAAAATTCTGTGAGATGAATGAGAGCTTCAGGAAGGAATCGACTAATGCACTTGCATATTCGGGCATGCTTATCCCGGTAATTGTAAGTCTGTCATATTTCAATTATGCTCTTTCTGCCTGCGTTGGAGGCATATTTGTAATAAAAGGAATCATGGACCTTGGCAGCATATCTGCATATCTTGTGTATGTAAGACAGAGTGCCATGCCATTAAACCAGTTCACACAGCAGGTTAATTTCATACTTTCAGCGCTTTCGGGAGCTGAGAGAATATTTGACATGATGGATGAGGCAGAGGAGCCTGACGAAGGGAAAGTAACTTTGTGCAATGTCATTAAAAATGCGGATAATACCATTACAGAAACTTCTGATAAGACAGGATTGTTTGCATGGAAGCTGCCGGCAGGGGAGCTTATTGAGCTTAAGGGTGATGTAAGATTTAATGATGTTGTGTTCGGATATGTGCCTGAAAAGAAGGTGCTTAACAAGATTTCGTTGTTTGCAAAGCCAGGACAGAAGATAGCATTTGTTGGTTCGACAGGAGCGGGGAAAACTACGATTGTTAATCTTATAAACAGATTTTACGATATCCAGTCAGGTACGATTACATATGATGGAATTGATGTGAAGGATATAAGAAAAGATGACTTGAGGCGATCACTTGCAATGGTAATTCAGGATACACATTTGTTCACAGGAACTATTGCGGATAATATAAGATATGGAAAGCTTGATGCAACTGACGAGGAAATCAGGGAGGCAGCTAAGATTGCCAATGCTGATTCATTTATAACAAGGCTTCCGCAGGGGTATGACACGATGCTTACGGCTGATGGCGGCAATCTGTCACAGGGACAGAGACAGCTTCTTGCTATCGCGAGAGCAGCGATTGCCAAGCCGCCGGTGCTTATTCTAGATGAGGCGACAAGCTCGATTGATACACGAACCGAGCGGCTTATTGAGAATGGCATGGACGCAATAATGGAGGGAAGAACAGTATTTGTTATCGCTCACAGACTTTCGACAGTAAGAAATTCTAATGCCATAATGGTTCTTGAAAAGGGCGAGGTAATCGAGCGAGGCAGTCACGATGAACTGCTTGAGCAGAAAGGCAGATATTATCAGTTGTATACAGGACAGTTTGAGCTTGATTAGACAGTGTCGTATACCGCATGAAATCAGTGCTTAAGAGGGGAAATGTAATTATGGATAATGAAATTAAAAATGTGTTCTTTGATATTGAAATGCTTCGAAGACGGCTGATAAGGCCATTTTTTATTGAACTTGGGCTTACAGTTGGCCAGGGGCAGCCAAGAATTCTTAAGGAATTAAGAGAACATGGGATTATGAATCAGAAAGAGCTGGCGGATGCTTGCCTTATGGATGTAACTACGATGTCAAGAACATTAGACAGAATGGAAAAGGATGGTCTGTTAAAGAGAGAAAATAATCCGGCAAGCAGGCGCTCATGGAATGTGCTTCTCACAGACTGCGGATATGAAAAGGCCGATGAAGTTATTAAAATATTCAATAAGGTTGATGATGTAATATTTAAAGGATTCAGCGAAGAAGAGATTAAGATGTTATCTTCCATGACAGATAAAATAGAGAATAATCTCTGGGAGGCAATTAACAATGAAGAGCAGAAATAAATTAATTATAAGATGGATATTCTATCTGTTGGGCTTATTGATATTAGCACTTGGAACAATCCTTTCAATGATTGGCGTTGGACGTGTAATTGCAGTATTTAATAAGCTGTTCAAGGAACACATGGAAACTGTAGCTTTTGACTATGTGGAAGAATAAGTAAAAGACTGGAATTACAGGCTGAAAACCTACTGGATAGAGATGAATCAGGAGATTAGTGGGTCGATTGGCTGTGCGCGGCATAGTGTGTAAGGTCTGGAAACCTACTAAATAGAATGATATATGAAATTTAGTAGGTGTTTTGGATATGAAATCTGTCTTTGAACAACAGAATAACTATAAAAAGACCTACTATATTCGATGAGAACATCAAGATAGTAGGTCTTTTAAACAAAATTCATATGTAATTGTAAGAATTAAACCTACTAGATTAAATCCTATGAAGCTTTTAGTAGGTTTTGCCAACATCCCCGTCCACAAGAATACGAATTACAGACTTACCTTCTTATCAAGAAGCACAGCACTTCCGAATGTGCATGCAACCACCATTAATAACTGGAATATGGTAGCTGGAAGGCTTGACATTAATGCCTGGGATAAGCTGTCTGGATTCTTATAAAGTTCAGGCAACAAAGAAGAAATCTTAATTGTTGCATATGCAAGGACACAGAATAATACAACTGAGATAAATCCTTTAATCTTCTTGTTCTGCAAGGCAGTTGAAGATAGTGTTATGGCAAAGTATGCAAGTGATATAAGGAAGAAGAAAGCTATAAGGAATGATATTATTCCAGCTACAATATTAATAATTATATTGACAACATCAATACCCATAATCTTTAACATTTCTGAGAAATTCTTGAGTGCGTCAGCCAGGTCACCAAAGACACCAGCCATCATGAATATATCAAGAACTCCGAAGCCGATGAATATTGCTGAAATTCCTATTCCAATAATCAGTGTATAGAGCAGTTTTGATGTAATTATGCTAAGAGATGAATTAGGTGTCATAAATATCAGGTAACTGCTTTTGCTTGAAAGTTCTCTATAATATGTTACAACTCCAAATATAAATACAATAAAATAACTTACAGAGGCAGCTATTATTAAAAGTCCTCCGAAAAGGCTTGTATAGTTAAGATTTTCAGTCAGGCAGAAAAACATAAACAGAGCCTGAAGTACACAGATAATACCTGCCACGATTCCTATACCGAGAAGATTCTTTCTCAATTCGTATTTTGTTAATTTTAACATTGAAGATTCCCCCTTTTAATATGCATAAATGCGTTTGTACTGGTCAACGATTGACATGCCCGAAGCTGTTCGTAAATTTTCAGCATCTCCCTGTGAAACAATCACACCGTCTTTGATAAATACTGCGTAGTCAATAACAGCTTCAAGCTCATCAACAAGGTGGCTCGACATGATGATAATCTTATCAGGTGAAGCCTTGCTGATTACCGCATTGATAACCTGCTCTCTTGCAACAATATCAACACCGTTAAGTGGTTCATCAAGCATAATAACAGATGCATTTCTTGAAAGATTAACAGCAAGCTTAAGCTTAGCCATCATTCCTGATGACATCTTGCTGGCTTTCATGTCAGGCGTAAGCTTCATCTCATTAAGATAGTTGTAGTACTGGTCAAGTGAGAAATCCTCAAAGAAATCAGCATAATACTTTCCAATATCAGCACAGCTCATATAGTTATAAAAATAACTTTCAGTAGGCATATAAGCTATGTGTTTCTTAGTTTCTACTCCTATTGGAACACCTGAAAGAGTGATGTCCCCGGAAGTGGGTTTTACCAGACCTGCTATCATCTTCATTAAAGTTGTTTTACCGCTTCCGTTAGAGCCGAGCAGAGCGTATATTCTGCCAGGCATGAAGTCGATGGAAACACCATTAACGGCAGTCATCTTCATATACTTTTTAGTAACATTTTTACATTGCAGCATAATTAAATCCCTCCATATTTTATTCGTGATAATTCTTAATGAGATTAATAATCTCATCTTTAGAAAAACCAAGGCTTGTCATTCCGGAAACGAAAGTCTCAATCATTTCACTGGAAAGTTCTGCCTTTAATGTATCAATCAGATGCACATCCTCTGATACAAATGTGCCAAGACCTCTTTTGGTATAGCATAGACCACACTGTTCAAGTTCATTGTATATTCTTGCAGCAGTGTTAGGATTGACCGTGTACTGTACGGCAAGTTCCCTGGTTGATGGAAGCTTGTCGCCAAGCTTAATCTCACCGGTAAGAATTCTTTTTTTAATATCATCGATTACCTGAAGATAAATTGGTATATTAGCCTTATAGTCCATAATCCCTCCTCCTGTAATAGTAATGTACACATGACGCGTACCTGTGTACTAGCACAATAGTACACTATAACAATATAACTGTCAACAGGAATAATAAAAATAGTAAAATTTTTAAAAATGGTGTATGATAACTTAGAAAAAATGTAGAAGGAATACAGTATTTATGACGGTTCAGCAGGCATATAAAATATTTGATGTCAGATCAGATATTACTAAGATGGAATTGAAGAAGCGGTACAGACGGCTTATGCATATGGTGCATCCGGATGCTGTGCTAAACAGAGATAAATCAAACAAAGAAAATGTATATAGATACAGTGCATATGAAATTAATGAAGCATATACTGTTCTTTTCAATCAGACTGGACAGGAATCATTGAAGAGTAACTATAAATATTATTATAAATATTCCGAATATGATGAGAAATATTATGGCACTGATCAGGAAAATGAAGAATATGATTTTACAGCTCCAGAGAATGAACATGCCTTTTGCCAACGCAATGTGTATCATTATGCTGAAGATTACAATGGCAACAACATTGGAAGATTTAAGGTTGCACGAGGCAGATATATGTGGATGCCAGATGAGGATTTTAAGTTGTTTCTGCGCAGTATATATGAATGTAGTGAGGAACTTCTTAACAGAATTGATGAAGAAACAGGAAGAGTGCATGATTCAGAATACAAAATCATATATCAGGCAGAACTTGCATATCTGTTAGCACAGCAGTTTACTGCAACATCAGATACATTGGGAAATATTCTTACATCAATTGATGATGCTGCAAATGTATTTTATGTCGGAGCAATGCTTGAAATGTCACCTGAATCTGGATTTATCAAAGCTGGAATGAAGCTGTTTCCGGCAGGAATAAAAAAGCATAGACTGTATTTAATGACTCGTTCGGGAAAAGAAGCGGGATACATATCATTTAAAGATGACAGATTATATTATGTGCTTATTCCGATACTTGAGCAGAAGCGTGCAATGGTAAAGATAGAAGTATCTTCGAAGCAGGACAGACATAATACAATGGGAGAGAAGAAATATAAGAACATTGATTTGTGGGTTAAAATCGGAAATGATGCAACATTTCCTGAAAATATTAATATGAGAATTGAAGATTTGCTTAACAGCTACCATGAAAGCAAGTAAAAGTGGTAAGAAAAGCGGTCATATCAGAATAGAATCTGATGTGACCGCCTTTATCATTTAATTCTTAGACTGTGCGTCAGTGCTGTTGTCCTGACTGTCTGACTTGGCTCTGTCAAGCCACACACCAAGTCCACAGGCAGCAACAGCAAGAACAATGACGATACCGACTGTTATATTACCTAACATATTATTATTCATCCTTTCAAACTTAGTCAAACATAGATATTCCGAAACGAAGCTTTCTATAAAATTTATATACAATGGTCCCGAAAATACCTACAGTTATTCCAACGGTGGATGCAACAGATACACCTCCACCCAGAATAATACCGATTATCATTAAAATATTCATATTTATTGCCTCTTTACATAGTTGTTTAATATTACTAATAATATATAAAAATAATGTATTACCAGAAAATGTTCTGATTTAATGATAATCTGTTATTTTTTGCCGTCAGTCTGGTGGATATAATTAAGAGTGACAGTGGTGCTGCATGTGATAGAATCATGAATTACGCCTGTCTGTTTGAAATAGATACTGATACCGATAGCTGCACACAGACCGCAAAGTAAGAATTGGAATATGCGTAATACATTGCGGGAACTGCTTCTGTCTGCTGTAAGATTGGTGATTGATGTTCTCACAAGTCCAAGCATTTCAGTTGTACATGGCATGGTATCACTGACAGAGGCTTTTGGTGTAGCGAATACCTTAGCTTCTGATACAGAAAAAGAGTCCACTTCAGGAATATTCGCACGAGCCCTGTCGAGGCACATGCCAATAAGGAAAAATGTTATTACAAATATGCAGCTTAACAGTCTTTTAAAGCTTTTCTTCATAAGAACATCTCCTTTCCAAAGTGAATCCCATCTGCTTTACTATATCATATTCAGCAGAGGGAATAAAGAGAAAATATATGTGAAAATGTATATTTTACAATGTTTGACAATCTAATGTGAAATAGGTAAAATACATATAAATATATGCATTTTGGAACATGAAAATGCATCGTGAATCAGGAGGAATTTAATATGGCATGTTTTATAGTACCAGGTACTGAAGCTATCGTTACAACAGCGATAACTAAGATTGTTGAAAAGAAAGAGAAGAAGGAAATATGTTCGTGCGAGACAGAAGGAGCTGTAGAAGCAGTTAAGGAAGAAAAGGTGCTTCCATTTTCAAGAAAGCTAAGATGGCTTAATAATATGCTTTGGGGAGGAACAGCTTTACTTGCATTCGAGCATGTATGGCATGGAGAAGTTACTCCTTTCTTTCCATTCTTAACAGCAGCAGGCAACGCTCAGGATGCTGTGCAGATGCTTAAAGAGATGGCAACTGCCGGTGTTGGCATGGCAGTGGTTGTTACAGCTGTGTGGGTCGGCATGGTTGCAATAGCTTCCGGAGTAGAAAAGAAAGCAGCTAAGGAAGCAGAAGTTAAAGGATTGGAGAGATAATTATGACGTTACTTATAGCTGTATTCGCAGCGGTTATAACTACTATTATATGGTACACTAATGACAAGCGTTCTCAGTTAAAGCTAGGAACACTTGCGCTTATGTACTGGGGTGCATCACTTATGTGGATGGTAGATGCAGTTGTGGAATATATTGAACTGGGGGCAGAGTATTTTACTCCGGCATCATCAGATATGCTTAATGACGCATTTTTGGGCTTATCAGTGGTAGCTTTCGGACTTATCATATGGATTGTCATACTTATGGTTAAAGATCCGCTTGGAGTAGTACGCAAGACTGTACTTAATAAGTAAAGAAGATTGTTGGGATATGGATTTTAAGAGAAAAGAACTTGCTAAAAATGCTAAGAAGAACTTAAAAAAACATTACTGGCTGTTAGTAGCAGTCTGCCTTTTTGCGGCTTTCATTGGCTCTGAATATACAGAGACGATGGAAGCCTTTAAAAGTTTAGGAACAGTTAACAATGAAATTCAGGGAGCAGCATCGGTTGAAGCAAATGTTGATACTGTCGCTAACAGTTCGGTTGTAAGTTCAGTGGTTCAGGCAATGGGCGCAGTAATCACGGGTGACGATGATTTTGGAAGGACGCAGTCTGATGCAAAGGTTTCAGAGGCCAAAGACAATGCAACCAAGGTATTGGGCAGAACAAGAGGAGTATTTGCATCTTTAGTTAATGCTATAACATCAGGTGGAATTGTATTTACATTTGTGGATTCACTATCATCAGTCATAAGTTCAAGAAGAGCAGTAGTGCTTATACTTCTTATAGCGGCACTTATGGTATATGTGTTTATAACATTTTTTATCAAGAAAACTTATCTTGTTATATCAAGAAGAATAGTGCTTGAAACGCGCACATATGATACTGTTCCACCTGGAAAGTTTATGTTTCTTCTCCGGGTAAAAAGATGGATGAAGGCATCGTGGGTGCTTATTGTCAATAATGTATATGAAATATTATGGTCACTTACAATTGTAGGTATATTTGTGAAGCATTTTTCATACATGCTTGTGCCATACATTATCGCGGAGAATCCTGATATGAAGGCAAATGAGGCTATAACCTTATCAAGAAAGATGATGAAAGGCTACAAATGGAGGGCATTTCTGTATGGATTATCATTCATTGGCTGGACAGTGATTGGAATGGCAACGTTAGGAGTTGTAGGAGTGCTGTTTGTGAATCCTTATAAAGCTGCATTTTATGCAGAATTCTATGCAAATGTAAGAGCAGTATATCTTGAAAAAGAACCGGAGGCGGTTCAGTGGCTTAATGATTCATATCTGTATGAAAGACCATCAGAAGAGCAGCTTAAAAATGTATATGCAGATGTATTTAAACTTATAGATAGTCCACAGCCACAGATTGATTTTGATGATTACCACAATTCGAGAATAAGAAGATTGAAGAAATTAAGAGTATTTTTAGCCAACACATTTGGCATAATACTTATTAACAGCAAGGCAGAGCTGGAATTTGAAGAAAAAAAGAAGGAAATGCTTCGTATGAGTAAGAATAAAGCAGAAGCAGTTGGAAAAGCCTATCCTGCCCGCCTTTTCAATCTTAAGGAACACAGAGTTGACCTTGAAAATACAGTGTATATGCGTAATTATTCAATACCATCGCTTATACTGATATTCTTTTCATTATGTTTTGTGGGATGGATATGGGAGGTTACGCTTCATCTGATATCGTCACATACATTTGTAAACAGAGGTGTTCTTCATGGGCCATGGCTTCCTATATATGGTTCAGGTGGGATACTCATACTGATATGTCTTAAAAAATTAAGAAATAAGCCTGTTGTGGAATTCTTTGCATCAGTAGTTTTATGCGGATTTGTTGAATATTTTACATCACTGTATCTGGAAATCAGCTGCGGAAGAAGATGGTGGAATTATAACGGGTATTTTCTTAACCTTAATGGAAGAATATGTGCTGAAGGTCTTTTAGTATTTGGACTTGGAGGAGTTGCAATCGTATATATTATTGCACCGCTTCTTGATAATTTCTTCAGAAAGATTAAACTGAGGGTTGTTGGTGCAGTGTGTGCGGCATTGATAGTTGCATTCATTGTGGATATGGTATATTCCAAAAAGAATCCTAATACAGGTAAAGGAATATCAACATTTAATGATAATACACCAGAATATATGCTGGCAGAAATGTATCAGGGGGCAGAGGATAGGTATGAGGATAGAATATCTTTTAATCAGAAATTTTAAATCAATCAGAGAACTTGAGATTAATGATATTGAAGATGTACTGATTCTTGTTGGCAGAAATAATGCAGGAAAGAGTGTGGTTCTTGACGCAATAAGAGCGGTTACCGGGGATTATGAAGTTTCATTAAGAGATTTCAATGATAACGAAGGTAATATAAGCATTACAGTTCGCATCAGTATTGAAGATGAGGATCTGGCTGTATTGTATCAGAAGGGACAGGTCAGTTCTTTTAAGCATTATGACTTGTGGTATAAGGATTTTTGCAATAAACTTCCATCGTTAAAGGATGGTATTCTTGAATTTGAATATGTATATAGCCGTGATGGTAAGATTAAGTACAGGGACGGAATTAAGAAGAACAATATTTATATAAAAACAGTCCTTCCCAGAATATTCTATGTTGACCACGAAAGACGTAAGTCATCAATTCAGGAAGATCTTATCATGCTGCAGGGTGGAACTGAATATGCAGACCTTAAAGATAACGTGTGTATATTTGATAAGCATAAGATGTGTAATCAGTGCTTTAATTGCATAGGAATTATTAACCGCAAGAAACCGGAACAGTTATCTTTATTAGAAACAGCGAGACTTATGCAGTATAAGCTGTTTAATTTTAATCTTGCTAATTTTGAGAACAAACTTAATGAAAAATTTAAGAACAATGGTGGCATTGGAGAAAGAATTCATTATCAGATTACATTTGATGCAGAAAAACTCATGCATGTTGATACAATTGTTCACAATGAAATGCGTGACATTGATGGGGATGTCAATGACCTTTCTGATGGACTGAACAGTATCTACATTTTGTCGCTGCTTGAAACCTATGCGGAATACGGAAGTACTGTGCCATACATTATTCTGATTGAAGATCCGGAAATATATCTGCATCCTCAGTTGCAGAAGATAGCAAGTGAAATCCTGTACAAGCTTTCAAGAAAGAATCAGGTTATATTCTGCACGCATTCACCGCAGATGTTATTTAACTTTACTACAAGACAGATTCGTCAGGTGATTAACGATAAAGATAATAATACAGTTGCTACTCCGGAGGCGGATATAGATGATATATTAGATGATCTTGGGTATGCTGCCAATGACCTTATGAATGTGAGCTTTGTATTTATAGTGGAAGGAAAACAGGACAGAAGCCGTCTGCCGCTACTTCTGGAGAAATATTATTCAGAAGTTATAGATGAGAATGGCAATCTCAATCGTATAGCGATAATTGCAACTAACAGTTGTACAAACATCAAGACTTATGCCAATCTGAAATATATAAATACATTATATCTTAAGGATGAGTTCCTTATGATAAGAGATGGAGATGGTAAGGATGCTGACCGTTTAAGAGACCAGCTTACCAATTACTATAAGCAGCGTGCAAAGCAGGATTATGGCAATCTGCCAAGAGTAACAGACCGTAATGTGCTTATATTAAAATATTATTCATTTGAGAATTATTTTCTTGACCCTGAGATAATGACTAAGATAGGCGTTGTAAAAAGTGTAGACCAGTTCTATGATATATTATATGCCAAATATAAAGAATACCTGTACCGCCTTGTCAGCACTAAGAATATGTTAGAAAAACTGAACATAACAATTGAGACAAGACAGGACATCATAGACAACATGGAGAATATCAGAAAATATGTCAGAGGACATAACCTGTATGACATATTCTATGGACGTTACAAGGGCGAGAAAGAAAATGCAATATTAAGAGCGTACATAGACGCAGCTCCAAGGGAGAATTTCGAAGATATATTTACGGCTATTGATAATTTTGTATACTTTAATAATCGTAGGAATGAATAAATCGGGTTATGGGCATGAGGACATACAACCGCCGAGGTACTTCTATATAGTGCGTATCCTGATGAATTGCCGTATATGAAGTGAATAACAGCCGTGGCGTCTGTATATATGATATGTTCGATTTATTCCGAATCGTGTGTGAGTTAATGCCGCTATCTAGAAAAGTTCAGTGCTGGAAATCTCGTTCAAGCGAAGCGCGTTTGATTTCCAGCACTGTAATAAACTCTATAGATGGCGGCATTTACTCACACTAGATGCAGGAATCCATGAGAACATGTCATATATACAGACGCCACGGCGTCATGTACACTTATGAATACCAATATTTAGTTGCATGACTTCTTAATTAAGTCAGAATACCAGTACGCAGAATCTTTTGGGATTCTCTGCTGGGTTTCGTAATCGACATAGATTAAGCCAAATCTTGGGTCGTAGCCGCTGTGCCATTCGAAATTATCTGTGAATGACCAGTGGAAGTAGCCGAGTATTGGGACACCGGCTTTATACGCTTTCTCAAGGTCTGTGAGATATCTTGTCAGAAAGTCAATACGGTTGCTGTCGTGGACTTTGCCATCAAGACTTATGATATCGTTGCAGGCAAGTCCATCCTCGAATATGTATATTGGAAGATTATACCGCTCATACATGTATCTTATACCATAATTCATAACTCCTGGAGTTACAGGCCAGCCAAGTGCTGTTCTTGGACTTCCAGGCTTTTTCTTTATATGTCCTGTGACACTTACCTCGTGACCGTTATATACATTGATTCCTAAGAAATCTATAGGCTGGTGCATCAGTTCTGAATCTCCGTCTTTAACGAATGGGAGTTCTTTATAATGTCCGATTTTTTCAAGACCTTTTTCAAGATGTAATCCTGTTCCTGCAATATCGGGGTACCTGCCAAGGCATGTCATATCGCAGAATATAGTGTGGTTAAATGTCATGTTTCCGGTAACAATCTTGAAACTTTCAGCTCTTGCAGCATCAATATCTTCATCACATTCACTTGCAGGAAAACACAAGTCGCCAGTGCTTGAAAAACCAGTCTTTATTGGCTGTTTTGCAACGGCCCGCATTCTTGTGACAGCAAGACCGTGTGCAAGTGCAAGATGGTGTATGACTGACAGCACGCTGATGCAGTCCAGCTTCTTTCCGGGAGCATGAAGTCCATTCATATATCCAAGACCTGAGATTATCTGTGGTTCATTGATAGTTGCGATATTAACGACTCTGTCAGAAAAATGCTCACATATAAATTCTGCATAGTCAGCAAATATATAAGCTGTCTGTCTGTTCAGCCATCCGCCATTATCTTCAAGTGCCTGTGGCAGATCCCAGTGATAGAGTGTTATAAAAGGCTCAATACCATTTTCAAGACAACAGTTTACAATATTATCGTAGAAGTCAAGTCCGGCTTGGTTGAAATGCACATTGCCGTCAGAATCCTTTACAATACCATCTGGAAAGATTCGTGTCCATGAAATTGAAAAGCGGTATGCCTGAATACCTAAGCTTTTCATAAGTACAATATCTTCACGATAGCGGTGATAGTGGTCGCAGGCTTCGTTACCATTCTCGTTGTGTGCGATATTGCCTGGCTTATTAGAAAATGTATCCCAGATAGAAACACCTTTGCCATCTTCGGCAAAGGCTCCCTCTATCTGATATGAACTTGAGGCAGTTCCCCATAAAAAGTTCTTATCAAACATAAGTATTCTCCTTAAATATCAGATATTAACAATTACATTGAATTCTTTAGTGTCAGCATTGAAAGGCACTGTGTTTCCTGTCATTTCATTACCATTGACAATAAGAGAAGAAACTCTTTCGTGCTTAGTATTGCTGATGGTGATATTATATGTTGCACCTCTGAATTTTCTTGTGATTGTAAGTTCCTTAATAGAATCCGGCAGACAAGGGTCAATGGTGAGTCCTCCAAATGAAGCTCTTACACCAAGTATATATTGAGAAATGCTTGTAAATGTCCATGCAGCAGTGCCTGTAAGCCAGCTGTTTTTGGCTTCACCAAATCTTGCGGCATCTTTGCCGGCAATCATCTGTGAATATACATAAGGTTCAGTCCTGTGTATCTCACTTATCTCTTCAAGATATGCCGGACATATTTTCTTGTATGTTTCGAATGCTCTGTTTTTATCATCAATAACGGTTTCAGCAATAGATACCCAAGGATTATTATGACAGAATATTCCGGCATTTTCTTTGTATCCAGGCGGATAAGAAGATACCTCGCCGAGTTCAAGATGATATGACCTGTAAGCTGGTTGTAAAATCATGATTCCATACTTGGTATCAAGAATTTTTTCTACTGAATCCATAGCTTTCTGTGCGAGTCCTTCTTTGACACCTATACCTGCCATAACACAGAAGCCCTGTGGTTCAATGTATATCTGTCCTTCTTCACATTCATGTGAACCAACCTTACGGCTTTCGGCATCATATGCACGAAGGAACCATTCACCATCCCAGCCTGCATCAAGAACAGCTTTATACATGTCATCAACATGGGAACGTACAGCATTTTCTTCCTCTGTAAGACCTGCTATGTGGCATATGTCTGCATATTCATTGCCATATTTTACATACATTCCAGCGATAAATACCGACTCAGCAACAGGTCCTTCTGATGGTCCGGTAGTCTGGAAAGATTCACCCGGAGTAGAAGAGAAACAGTTTAAGTTAAGACAGTCATTCCAGTCAGCCCTTCCGATAAGTGGCAGCTTGTGCGGTCCAAGATGAGTGGTTGTATAATTGAAGGATCTTCTTAAATGTTCCATAAGCGGCTGTGCCTTACCTGCATCGCAGTCAAATGCTACATTTTCATCAAGAATACTGAAGTCGCCTGTTTCTTTAAGATATGCAGCTGTTCCTGCAATAAGCCATAAAGGATCATCATTAAAGCCAGAGCCAATATCAGAATTACCTTTCTTAGTTAATGGCTGATACTGGTGATAAGCGCTTCCGTCCTCAAACTGTGTAGCAGCAATATCAAGAATTCTCTGTCTTGCTGAATCAGGAATAAGATGTACGAAGCCAAGTAAATCCTGGCAGGAATCTCTAAATCCCATACCGCGTCCGGTTCCGGACTCATAATAGGAAGCTGATCTTGACATGTTAAATGTTACCATGCACTGATACTGGTTCCATATATTAACCATACGGCAGAGCTTCTTGTCTTCTGTGTCAACAATATAAGAAGAGAGGAGATGAGTCCAGTAATCTTTTAAAGCAGCAAGAGCTGTATCAAATTTTGCCGGAGTGTTGTATTTTTCAAGAATGGCATATGCAGGTTCTTTGTTAATGATTCCGAATGATTCCCACTTCTTATCATCAGGGTTCTCTGCATATCCTATAATGAATACATATTCTTTCTCTTCGCCCGGCTCAAGGTCAATATCAATTCTGAAAGACCCAACAGGTGACCATCCGCTTGCAATAGAATTATAAGATGTACCTTCTTTAACAGCTTTAGGCATTGCAGGACTTCCGTATGTACCGATGAAGCTTTCTCTGCTTGTATCAAAACCGCTGGCAGCGGTGCTGACAGCATGAACAGCATAATGGTTACGCCGCTCACGGTATTCTGTCTTGTGATATATTGCTGACATGGCAGTGCCGCCAATATTAATCTCCGGCTGAACTTCAACTTCGCCTGTGCTGAAGTTACGCTGGAAGTTGTTGCAGTCATCAACTGCATTCCATAAACAGAATTCTATATAAGAATATACAGATAAATGTTTAACAGCATTCCCTGTATTCTTAACAGTAAGTTTATCAAGCTCGCAATTATCTCCGATAGGAACAAGAGCAGTCTGTGTAGCCTTGATGTCATTCTTAGATGAAGAAATAACTGTATATCCAAGTCCGTGACGACATGTATAATCCTCAACTGGTGTCTGGGATGGCTGCCATCCAGGATTCCATATGGTATCCTCATCTTTAATATAAATGTAGTGGCCGTTGTTATCTAAAGGAGAATTATTATAGCGATATCTTGTGAGTCGGAGCAGCTTGGCATCCTTATAGAAACAGTATCCTCCGCCAGTATTGCTCTTAAGACTGAAAAAATTCTCACAGCCTAAGTAATTAATCCATGGCAATGGAGTTTCTGGTGTGGTTATGACATATTCTTTATTGATGTCATCAAAAAAACCGAATTGCATATTATACCTCCTGTACACATATAATTTATAGAAAACGATTAAGTGCATTAAGGTACAAGTTCTAATATTGATTTTATAGTAATAAGTATATTTTAAGGCTTGGATTAAATCAATGATTATTTTGGATTTGAGTAAGAATTGGTAGAAATGCACAAAAAATACGATGATATATAGAAAAATAAGTAAAATTTATAAAAGTACTTGCATTTATATCTGATATGAGTTATAGTAAAGCTACGAAAACGATTAAGTAATGCATGAAAGGAATGAATCTATGGTATCTATGAAAGATGTTGCTGTAGAATGTGGTGTTTCAATTGCTACAGTAAGTAAAGCTCTCAATGACCATAGTGACATCAGTGAAGAGACACGCAGGAAAGTTAAAGAGGCAGCTAACAGACTTGGATATTATCCGAATTCAGCAGCCAGAGCACTTAAGACGAACCGTTCATATAACATAGGAGTTCTTCTTAATAATGGTCTTGCACATGAGTATTTCGCCGAGGTTCTTGAGAGTTTTAAGAATGAAGCAGAGAAGAAGGGGTATGATATTACATTTGTAAGCAATCACTCTAAGAAGATGACTTTCTACGAACACTGTTTATACAGAAATTTTGATGGCGTGCTTGTAGCTTGTGAGGATTTCAGCAATCCTGAAATCTATGAAATGGTTAACGGGAGATTACCAGTTGTGACCATCGACTACATTTTCAATGGCAGTACATCGGTCAATTCTAACAACGTGAAAGGGATGAGTGAATTAGTACGTTACGCGTACAGCAGGGGACACAGAAAGATAGCTTATATTTATGGAAATGTTGAATCAGAGGTTACGAAAGAGCGTCTGGCAGCCTTTTATAAGACAATGGATGAATTAGGGGTAGAAGTTCCAGATGAATACATTAAAGAATCAACCTATCTTGATTCAATAAAAGCTGAGAAGCTTACATATGAGCTGTTAAAATTAAAGGAACCGCCAACATGTATTTTTTATCCGGATGATTTATCTGTGGTTGGAGGAAAGAATGCTATTAAGAATATGAAATTGCATAGTCCGAAGGATGTGTCTGTTGCAGGTTACGATGGAACAAGATTCTCGCAGATGTTAAATCCTAAGATTACAACAATTTGTCAGAATACCAGGGAAATCGGCAGGATTGCCGCAGATGAGCTTATAAGTGCTATAGAGAATCCCAGGGCAACGATAGTAAAGAGGGTTGTTGTAGATGCGGAACTAATCGAAGGGGAAACAATAAGAAAGATAGGAAACTAAAGGTGTCGTCTAAGATTTATGGAGGGTTTTTTATGAAAAAGAGATTATTAAGTCTGGCACTTGGTACAATGATGGTGCTTTCCACATTAGCAGGTTGTGGATCAAAGGATGGTGGTTCGGCAACAGTTAATACTAAGCCTGAGGAACAGGGTAAGGTACTTAACATTTACTGCTGGAACGAAGAGTTTAAGAGCAGATTTGAAGGATATTATAAGAATGTTCCTTCAGATGTTAAGGTAAACTGGGTAATTACTCCTAACGAAAACAACGCTTATCAGAATGCTCTTGATGCTGCATTATTAAAGCAGAAGGATGCAGCAGCAGATGATAAGATTGATATGTTCCTTATCGAAGCTGATTATGCTTTAAAGTATGTTAATAGTGATTACACACTTGATGTAAAAGATGTAGGCCTTACAGATGATGACCTTAAGGATATGTATCAGTACACAAAGGATATTGCAACTGACAGCAAAGGAAAACTTAAGGCTACAACATGGCAGGCTACTCCGGGACTCTTTGCTTACAGACGTTCTATTGCTAAGGATGTTCTTGGAACAGATGATCCGGATAAGGTTCAGGAAGCACTTTCAACCTGGGATAAGTTTGATAAGGTAGCTGAACAGGCTGCTGCTAAGGGTTACAAGATGCTTTCAGGTTATGATGATTCATACAGAGTATTCTCTAACAATGTATCAGGTCCTTGGGTTGATTCTAATAACAAGATTGTTATTGATGATAACATTATGAAGTGGGTTGATCAGACTAAGAAATATACAGATAAGGGCTATAATAATAAGTCATCTCTTTGGGATTCAACATGGGCAGCAGATCAGGGACCTTCTGGTAAGGTATTCGGATTCTTCTACTCAACATGGGGAATTAACTTTACACTTTTAGGTAACTCACTTGCTACTCCTGTTAAGGAAGGTGGTAAGGAAGAAGTTGGTAACGGTATCTACGGCGACTATGCAGTATGTGAAGGTCCACAGAGCTACTACTGGGGTGGTACATGGATCTGTGCAGCAGCAGGAACAGATAACGCTAACCTTGTAAAAGATGTTATGAAGACACTTTGCTGTGATAAGGCTACAATGAAGAAGATTACAGAAGATACTCAGGATTACACTAATACAACATCAGGTATGAATGAAATCGCTAGCAGTAACTTCAAGTCAGATTTCCTTGGTGGTCAGAATCATATCAAGTTATTTGCTAAGTCAGCTCCTAAGATCAGCATGAAGAATATTTCTTCTTATGACCAGGGTCTTAACGAAGAATTCCAGAAGGCTATGAAGGATTACTTCGATGGCAATGTAACTAAGGATAAGGCTCTTGATAACTTCTATAAAGCAGCTATTGAGAAATATCCAAACCTTTCAAAGTAATTAGTAATTGCTAGTCATTAAGGCACAGTCATTATAATAAGTATGTTATATGGCTGTGCCTTTTTATATGGCAGGAATGGAGATATGTATGAATAAAAAGAAGAAAAAGTTTGTAAGCTATGCAAAATGGGGATACATATTTCTTATACCGTTCTTTGCAGTATATATTGTGTTTTCATTAATACCACTGATATCTACATTTTATAATAGTTTTTTTGAGAACTATATGGTTGGACTTATGCAGGTCGGACCTAAGTTCGTTGGATTTGACAATTACAAGGCCATACTGTTTAACGGTGATACATTGCTCTATCTGAAGAATACAATGATAATGTGGCTGATGGGATTTATTCCCCAGATTCTTATATCATTGCTTCTGGCGTCATGGTTTACAGATCTTAGATTAAGATTAAAATGTACAGGATTTTTCAAAACTATAATCTATATGCCTAATTTAATTATGGCATCTGCATTTGCCATGTTATTCTACGCAATATTTGCAGATCAGGGACCAATCAATAACATGCTTAACAGTATGGGATTGCCTACATATAGATTCCTTGCGGAGGTAGCAGGAGCGAGAGGACTGATTGCTCTTATGAACTTCCTTATGTGGTTTGGTAATACAACAATTATTCTTATGGCTGCCATCATGGGTGTTGACCCTTGTCTTTTTGAAGCAGCAAGAATTGATGGTGCTAATTCCAGACAGATATTTGGAAAGATTACACTTCCGCTTATTAAGCCTATTCTGGCATACACACTTATTACATCATTGATTGGTGGTATCCAGATGTTTGATGTTCCTCAGATTCTTACTAATGGTAATGGTAATCCGGATAGAACAAGTATGACGGTTATCATGTATCTTAATAAGCATCTTTATAGTAAGAATTATGGTATGGCAGGTGCGCTTTCAGTTATTCTGTTTATTGTAACAGCAGTACTTAGTATATTTGTATTTAATTATATAACAAAGGATATGGAAGCAGCAGGAATCAGAAAAGCTAAGAAGAAAAAAGCAAAGGAGGCGAAGTAATATGAGTAATTCAGGTAAAGCCTCTGCAAGTGCTGATATTAAAGGCACTAATGCTGGAGTGAAAGACAGGATAATACTTACAACAGAGAGAGTGCTATGTTATATCGTACTTATTCTTATAACATTTTTGTGCCTTTTCTCATTCTATGTACTTATTATTAATACAACGAGATCACACCCTGATATCCAGAAAGGATTCTCGTTCCTTCCGGGAAAGTCGTTTATAGTCAACATGAAGAATGTTCTTGCTAATGAGAATATTCCTGTTATAAAGGGTATGTTTAACAGTTTGTTTGTTGCGGCATGTTCAGCAGTTCTGTCAGTGTATTTCTCAGCACTTACAGCATTTGCTATTCATGCATATAACTTCAGGTTAAAGAAGTTTGCATTTACATTCATTCTTCTTGTAATGATGGTACCAACACAGGTATCAGCACTTGGATTTGTTAAGATGATGGGAGACTGGAATCTTCTTAATTCTTACATACCGCTTATTGTACCTTCAGTTGCAGCACCTGTAGTATTCTTCTTTATTAAGCAGTATATGGACAGTGTGCTTCCAATGGAACTTATTGAGGCAGCGAGAATTGATGGTGCGAGAGAGTTCAGAATATTTAACCAGATTGTTCTGCCTCTTATGAAGCCGGCTCTGGCTGTTCAGATGATATTTACTTTCGTATCATCATGGAATAATTATTTTATACCTTCACTCCTTATTAACAAGGCAAGTAAGAAAACCCTTCCTCTGTTGATAGCACAGCTTCGTAGTGCGGATTTCCTGAAGTTTGATATGGGTCAGGTATATATGATGATAGCATTTGCTATTGTTCCGGTAATTATAGTATATATCTGTCTTTCAAAGTTCATTGTAAGAGGTGTTACACTTGGTGGTGTTAAAGGTTAGATATGCTTTTAGATTAAAAAAGAACCGTCCTGATTTCAAGGGCGGTTCTTTTTTAATCTTGTATCATGCACTTTAGTGATATGGCTGCTATTTAGAAAATATATTCTATGTATCTGTCAAGATGTTCTCCGGCTTTAAGAACTGGGGATGGAAAATTATTATGATGCATTGAGTCAGGAAAAAACTGAGGTTCAAAACATATGCCATGTTGATTGTTGTATGGCAAATTGTATTTACCGGTACAGTTACCTATATAATTACCGTTATACAGCTGTAATCCTGGGAAACTGGTCTTTACAGACATACTTATGCCTGCTTCGGGGTCGGTTACTTTAGCGGCGTATTCATATGCATCAGATAGAACATAATTGATATCAATACAATCCGTTCCAACTTTTACCGGACTACGGAAATCATACATTGTTCCTTCAACAGGCAGAATATCACCTGTAGGGATATTGCTGCTGTCTACCGGTGTATAGTAATCTGCTCCTACAGATACTATATAATTACAGACGTTCTTTACCCCGGAAAAATTAAAGTAACTATGATTGGTGAAGTTACATACCGTATCCATATCTGACACTGCGTCATAATGCACAAGTATTGAATTCCTGTCAGTAATAGTAATTGTCTGGGTGACTTTAAGATTTCCAGGGAATCCATTCTCAAGATGCGGGCTGTAAAGTGTGAGAATGAGAGCCTCAGGATTAACATCATACTGCCACATACATTTGTTGAAGCCGTGTCCGCTGTGAAGAGTGTTATTACCTTCGTTGGCAGGAAGATGCCAGTCTTTGCCATTAAGAGTTATGCATGCCCCTGCAATTCTGTTAGCAAATCGTCCCATTGTCCCACCGAAGTTCTGCTGGTCATAATAATATTCTTCCGGGGTATCATAACCAAGGATTATGTCGTGTTGTGTGCCGGATGAATCAGTCACGAACATTGACTGAAATGTTGCACCATAGTCTGAAACATAAAGCGATATGTCATTATATGAAAGCTGAATAATATGACACATTGTACCATCGGGGAGAAGCCCCCATTTTTTGACATTATATTGCATAAATACTCCCTTCTGTGTATATGATTAATACGAACAATAAATATGAATTAAGTATACCATTTTATACAAAGAAGTTCTATGTTTTTATATAAAAATGTGATATATTTATTTATATGTCGGATTAATATATTTAACTTAGGAGTGCAGCAGATTATGCTATGGACAGATTTATTTTACATGATTGTCATAACTACATTTACGGGTAGCGTACTTACTGTTGCATGGCTTATAACTTCATATTTACTTGATAAGACAGGATATCTTAATATGTCATACAGACTTGGAAAAGTTGTTGTATTGTTCTGGATAATTCCGGTAATGTATTACGCGATAAGAATGATTGACCGCTTAAGGTTCGTGTGGAATGGTTACGCATTTGATACATCACCGCTTATTATTAATGTGACAAGAGCTGTTGCTATTGTGTGGATAACAGGTCTGGCTGTTGCAATAATGATTTATGTGTTTAAGAGATTCAGAATTTTATCAATAAGGAAAGAATCATTTGCCTGTAATAAGGAGATGAACAGGATTTTCTATGAGATAAAAGAACAGATGGGACTTGGGAAATGTAAAATTACATTAAGGCAGTCATACAGAACAACTACTGCATATGTGACAGGAATACACAGACCGTGTGTTATTGTTAATGCAGATCATTTTTCTGAGAAAGAGATGAGAGTTGTATTTGCACATGAACTTACACATGTGGTTCATAATGATATATGGTTCAGATATCTTCTTGCGGTGGCAAGTATACTTAATTTCTTTAATCCGGTTATATGGATTTTTTACAGAAGATTTATTAAATATGCTGAGTATGCATGTGACTATTCTGTATGTATGTCAGAGAATGGACTACATGAATATTATGAAACAATATTTAATCTTGCTGTGAGAAATAATAATCTTTATGACATGCTGTCTGCAAGTCTGTATGAAAATAAAAACAGTTTAAGAGAAAGAATGGAGCATGTTATGAAGAGTTATAATGTTAAGAAAAGACCAATGGCTGTTGCAGCAGCTATACTGACTTTATTTGTTGCTATGAGTTCTGTTATGGTGGCGGGAGCAGCTACAACCGTAACTGAAACATCAGTTACGGTTGCGGAGGTAACTGCTGATGAAAAAAGAGAGCTACAGGTATTAGAAACAGAATATTATGAGGCTGCTGATTATGAAGATTCAGCTGTTACAGACATGTATGAAGAAGATGTTAATCCTGATGAAATAATGCCATGCGCTTCAAATGGTACAATCTCATGGGATGTGTATGCCGGGGTAAGGAGGTCAACATCAAGCTTTCATGCATCTTCTGGACAGAGGATAGTTTTAAGTGTATTTTCGGTGGAACCATTTCATAGCGTCAGAGCAGGAATTATACAGCCTGATGGTTCGAAAAGATATATTATTGCCAATGGCAATGATTCACACGTATTTGAGCTGACAATGAGCGGATCATACAGAATATATATCCAGAATGAAACAACAGAGAGTGTTCATGTTGAAGGAGCGTATTCTACATATTAATTAGTATATATTTGTTGAGGTTGAGAAGATATGAAGATTTTGCATTGTGCAGATATTCATCTGGATTCAGCGATGACGGCTAATCTTGATAAAGATAAGGCAAGAGAACGCAGGAGTGAGCTGCTGGCATCTTTTAAGGATATGGTTGGATATGCTGTGAAGGAGTGTATCGGGGTTATTATAATTGCGGGGGATTTGTTTGATACAAGGAACATATCAGTCGGAGCAAAGAAAGAAGTATATAATATAATAATTAATAATCCGAGTATTACATTTTATTATCTGCAGGGTAATCATGACAATGGAAGCTTTGTGTCGTATCTGGATGAGATTCCTGCTAATCTTCGTATGTTTGGAAAAGAATGGACAAGTTATAGCGCCGGTATAATCAATAATGGCAGTATTACAAAGGATATTGTTATTACCGGCGTGGAACTTGACAGTGATAATGCGGGTAAGATATATGGAAGCCTTTCTCTCAATGCAGGCAATTATAATATTGTTGTACTGCATGGGCAGGAGGCTTCTCATGTTTCTAAGAATAACGCACAGATAATAAGTCTTAAGGATTTAAGAAACCGTGGAATTGATTATCTTGCACTTGGACATGTGCATGAATATTCAAGTGACAGGCTGGATGCCAGAGGAGTGTATTGTTATCCGGGATGTCTTGAGGGAAGGGGCTTTGATGAGGCTGGAGAGCATGGCTTTGTAGTGCTTGATATTGATGAAACTTCTGGAAGTTATGATACATATTTTGTTCCATTTGCAAGAAGAAATATTTATGTTGCACAGGTTGATGTTACAGGGTGTGAAAGCACATTTGAAATTGAACAGAAATTAAGCAGTTTTCTTAACAATGCAGGTTTTACGAAAGATAGTCTGGTTAAGCTTGAACTCACAGGTGAATTGGATGTTGAATGTGAGAAAGATACGGACTATCTGTGTAAGCAGTTTGAGAACAGGTTTTATGCATTTAAGATAAAGGACTGCACCGCTTATAGGGTTGATTATATGTCTTATGAGCATGATGTTTCACTTAAGGGAGAGTTTATTAGAAATGTTATGGGGAGAGACGATATCAATGAACAAGATAAAGCTGTAATTATACGATATGGATTACAGGCATTGCAGGGGGAGGAGATAGTCTGATGAAACTTATCAGTTGTACAATCGAAAATTTTGGAAAACTGAATAATGTTACATATGATTTCTCTGGTGAATGTAATACGATATGTGAGGATAATGGCTGGGGAAAGAGTACACTTGCATCCTTTATCCGTGTTATGTTTTATGGATTTAAGAATGAAAGCAAGAAGAAATTAGTCGATAAGGAAAGAAATCGTCTTATGCCGTGGCAGAAGGGTGTTTATGGTGGTGAGATAGTATTTGAAACTGGTGGAGTGGTTTATTCACTTAGAAGAACCTTTGGGAAAAAGCAGGCGGATGATGAATTCCTGCTTGTAAGAAAAGACACTAATGTTGAATGTGATGATTTTTCGTGTGATATTGGAGAAGAATTGTTCAAGATAGATGCACAGTCTTTTGAGAGAACTGTGTTTATAGGTCAGAGTGATTGTGTTACGGCAACTACTGACAGCATAAATGCTAAGATTGGAAATCTTGCAGATAATACAGATGATATTAATAATTTTGAAACTGCTGTGGGAAGACTGACCGCGGTGCTTAATAATATAACAAGTACGAGGTCTACAGGATCTATATCTAAGAGAAAATCAAGAATAACAGAGCTTGCTGCCAGAATTAACAATTATTCACAGACAGACAGAATTATTGAAGAGCAGACAGATATAAGAGATAATCTGTGTGCTAAGAGAGAAGAGCTTAAAGCTGACAGAAAGAAAATGCAGGAACAGCAGAAGCATTTAAGTGTGCAGAAGGATATACAGGCATTGAAAGAGAAGTATCAGCTGCTTGATAAGGAATGTAATGATAAGAAGAATGCATTTGAACAATATGAACATTACTTTAATGGGGAACTGCCTGAAAAGGAAGATGTGCATAAGCAGATTGAAATCTTTGATGAAGCAGGAAGATTAAGTGGAAAATTCACACACATTGATGATGATGACAGTGAAAGGCTTGAACAACTTAGAGGTATGTTTGAACAGGGGGTTCCTGATAGTGAAACTATTGATGAATGGCAGAATACTGCCGGACAATTAGATGAACTTAAAGAAGCTGCTGCGAAGAACCGTTTGTCTGACGATGAACTGAAAAAGCTTGAATGGTATAAGAAAAGGTTTGCAAGAGGAATTCCCGATGAAAACAAAGTCGGGAAGATTCATGATATCTGGATTTCAGCACAGAACAAGCAGAATTCTATTGTTGGCAAGGAAATGAAGCTGGATCTTGCAAGAGAGAATGAACAAGCAAGACTTGAAAGAGCTAAGTTATATAAAAATTCATGTGTGCCTGGAATTATAGCAGGAATCGTAATGGCTGTAATAGGCGGTGTGCTTGTTGTGCCTGTAATGGAAGTTGGAATTGCCATGATTATTGTCGGCTTGTGTATGGCAGTAGTATTTTCAGTGATAGGAACTGTGAAGAAGAAACAGCATGATAGTGAATTTATGAATATAAGTGCTGAATCTGATAATAAGCTTAAGGCAATTGAAGCGGATATTAATGATGATAAGAATTTTATCAGCGGAACGGAGAATGTTGTAAGGCAGTTCTGTGAAGAATATGAGATTACATTTAGCAGAGATAATATTGCATGGGAGCTTTCGGGTTTATGTCATGATATAGAAGATTATCGTGAACTTGAGAAACGGGCGGCTGGTCAGGACAACGAATTATCTGAACAGATAAAACAGCTTGAGAACAGGCTGGATGAATTTCTGAAACAGTATAATTGTGCCACTAATGGTAATAATTATAGTCTGACAATTGAACGTATAAGAAATGACATAGCGGACTATAAAAGAATTAATCAAGAAATGTCTAAACAGGATATCTATAGAAATCAGTATGAGCAGAATATGTCAGGTATTAAATGCTTTCTGAGAAAATATATTAAAGGCTTTAAGAGTGAGGAAAGTATTGGAGAAACACTTAGAAACCTTGACAAAAAGCTTGATGGATATTATCGTGCTAAAAGTGAGTATGATAATGCAATGATGATTAAAGCTGATTTTGAGTCAGAGAATGATATCAGTATGTTCACTGCACAAAATGAAGTTGATAAGATTTCACTGGAAGATATAGCGTCAGATATGACACGGATTGACAACATGATTGAAGAATATGCACAACAGATATCCCAGTGCAATAAGCAGTTAGAGAATCTTCAGATTCAGGCTGATGAGTGTGAAAGCTGCAGGCAGGAACTTAACCAGCTTACAGATATTCAGGAAAGCGAAAAGAATAAAGAGAGATTGCTGAAGCTTACAAAACAGATTATGGAGGATTCAAAGCAGTCTTTTACTTCTGAATATATGGGACCTGTTATGTCGGGCTTTAGGAAGTATTATACTATACTTACCGGATGTGAGCCTGATGCATACAATCTTGATGCAGATACAAAGCTTACTGTCATGGAGCAGAATATGCCAAGAGATATTGGATATCTTAGTGCAGGAAAGCAGGATCTGGTTGGAGTATGCATGCGAATGGCGCTTGTCGAGGCAATGTATAAAGAAGAGAAACCATTTCTTATATTTGATGACCCATTTGTCAATCTTGATGATAATAATATTAAGGGGGCTATGAAGCTTCTCGACGAGATTGCAAAGAATTATCAGGTTATATATTTTACTTGCAGTGAAAGCAGAATACACAATTAGTGTAGGATATACATTTATTAAGGAGAGATACAATGGAAGAAGTTATTCAGTATGTACCTAATCTGTATGCAACCTTCTGGGCACTTATACCACCGCTGGTTGCTATCATATTAGCGTTAATTACCAAAGAGGTTTACAGTTCACTTTTTGTAGGAATTGTAATAGGAGGACTGTTCTATGGAAATATATTCCAGAGCGGGTTCAGTTTTGAAAAATCAGTTCTTCATATATTTGAAGATGGTCTTGTAGGAGTATTGTCAGATCCTTACAATGTAGGAATTCTGGTGTTCCTTGTTGTACTGGGAATCATGGTGTGCATGATGAATAAAGCAGGTGGTTCTGCAGCATTTGGAGAATGGGCTGGAAGACATATTAAGACAAGAGTTGGAGCACAGCTTGTTACGGTGCTTCTTGGAATTCTTATATTTATTGATGATTATTTTAACTGTCTTACTGTTGGAAGCGTTATGCGTCCAGTAACAGACAAGCATAATGTTTCGAGAGCAAAGCTTGCATATCTTATTGATGCAACAGCGGCACCAATCTGTATTATTGCGCCTATATCTTCATGGGCAGCAGCGGTAACAGGTTTTGTTGAGGGCGAAGATGGTTTTGGAATATTTATTAAGGCTATTCCTTACAATTATTATGCATTATTTACTATTGCAGCAATGATTCTTATTGTAGCGTTAAAGGTTGACTTTGGCTCGATGGCAGTTCATGAAGCAAATGCAGCTAAGGGAGACTTGTATACAACTCCTGACAGGCCATATGCTAACGCAACAGAAGATGTAATTAAGGGACGCGGAAGAGTGTTAGATCTGCTGTTTCCAATTATTACACTTATAGTTTGCTGCATAATTGGAATGCTATATTCAGGAGATTTTTTCAAGGGAGTAGGTTTTGTTGATGCATTTTCAGGAAGTGATGCTTCGGTAGGGCTTATGCTTGGAAGTTTCTTTGCACTTATAATAACAATTGTGTTCTATGCAGTAAGAAGGGTACTTTCATTCAATGAATCATGCTCATGCATACCGGAAGGATTCAAGGCAATGGTACCAGCAATCCTTATTCTTACATTTGCATGGACACTCAAAGCAATGACAGACAGTCTGGGCGCTAAGGAGTTTGTTGCCGGACTTGTAAAAGGAGTATCGGGCGGATGGTTAAGTATTCTGCCGGCAGTTATATTTCTGGTTGCGGTATTCCTTGCTTTTGCAACAGGAACATCGTGGGGAACATTTGGAATTCTTATTCCTATTGTTGTAAATACATTTTCAGGAACGAACCATACAATGATGATTATATCAATCTCAGCATGTATGGCTGGAGCTGTCTGTGGAGACCATTGTTCACCAATATCTGACACGACAATTATGGCTTCGGCAGGAGCACAGTGTAATCATATGAATCATGTGTCTACACAGCTTCCATATGTAATTGTAGTTGCAGTTATTTCTTGTGTGACATATGTTATTGCAGGATTTGTACAGAATCCTGTTGTTCCTCTTATTATAGGTTTAGTTATTCTTATAGGTGCATTTACAGGTATCAAATATATTAATAAGGGTAAGAGTAATGAATAATATAAAGGGAAGCCTGATACTGCTTCTTGCTGCATTTATCTGGGGGACGGCATTTGTTGCACAGACAAGTGGTGCAGGAGCAGTTGGGACATTTACATTTAATGCTGCAAGGTCTATAGTGGGTGCACTGTTTCTGGCAGTTGTAATTGTAATTAAAAATGTGTTGGATAAAAGAAATAATTCTGGAAAAGTAATTAATACAGAGAATAACAGTCGTTTACAGACATGGCCACTGGGTGCGGGCATAATATGCGGAATTGTTCTTTTTGCAGCAATGACTTTCCAGCAGTATGGAATAAGTGTATATCCACAAGGGGTCGCGGCATCAGGAAGGTCAGGCTTTATTACAGCAACTTATGTTGTTATGGTTTCGGTAGTTTCGGTTTTTATGGGTAAGAAAATGCACTGGATAATAGGAGTTTCTGTTACAGGATGTGTTGCCGGAATGTATCTTTTATGTATGTCTGGCGGTGTATCAGGAATATACCTTGGTGATGTCCTTGTGTTTATGGGAGCAATATGCTTTACAATACACATTCTTGTTATTGATAAATTTTCAAGTGCTGACAGTATGAAAATGTCCTGTATACAATTTATTGTTATTGCAATTATTTCAACATTTGCTATGATATTTAAGGAAAATGTTACATTTGCAGGAATTAAAGCTGCGCTTGTTCCGATACTTTATGCAGGTGTATTCTCAAGCGGCATAGCATATACTCTTCAGATGGTTGGACAGAAATATGCACAGCCTTCGGTGGCATCTATTGTCATGAGCCTTGAATCAGTGTTTGCGGTGCTTGCCGGATGGATTGTACTTGGGGAATTGTTAAAACCAAAAGAGATAATGGGGTGTGTACTTGTGTTTACAGCGGTTATTCTGGCACAGATACCAGGAATGAAGAAGGGTGATACGAAATGAGAAAGAAAATAATTGGGATAATATTACTTGTATTGATTGTGTTTGGCGGATATAAACTTTTTGCAAATGTGTCTGCTAATAATGTTAATTCAAACAGTATACAGTTTTCCTATGAGGATATTCCGGCATATAATGGAGATAATCCATATGTTGTAGTTAATGATAATAAGCCATATTTTACAAGCTCTGAGATAGTTAAGGATTCATATATAAAATATGGACCGCTTGACAGTATCAAAAGGGTTACTTCTGCAATGGCATGTTTAGATTATGATTCAATGCCATCTGAAGATGATAAGAAAGGTGAATCAAAAAGTATCTGTCCTACAGGATGGAATAATATCAAGTATGACAGTATTGCGGGAGATGGATATTGCCAGAGCAGAGTGCAGAGCATTGCATGGTGCTTTGGAGGTTCTGATACTGATAAGAAGAATTATATAACAGCAACTCCATATATGAAGAACTATATGAATGCATATGTGGTAAAGATTGCAAGATATCTGGAGAAAACTTCTAATCACGTTATGTACAGGACTACTCCGGTATTTGTTGGTGAAGAACTTATGTGCCGGGGGGTTCTTATGGAGGCTTATTCTGTGGAGGACAATGGAGAAGGAATATGCTTTAATATATTTTTATATAATGTACAGCCGGGTATTAATTACATATATTCAACAGGAGAGTCTGAATATACAGGAGAATTCCTAGATATGGCTGCACAGATGAAGGATTCATCAATGGATTTCAATTATATTCTTAACAGTAAAACAATGACATTTCATAAACCGGAATGCGAAAAGGCATCAAGAATAGGGACTAAGAATAAGATATATTCTTATGCTGAAAGAGAAGAACTTATTGGAGCGGGATATACGGCAGCGGAATGCTGTAATCCATAGTTTATAACTTTTTAATAATTGTTCATGATTGTTATACAGACATATAAGGATTTTTCTGATAATATAAATCTATCGAATCATTATTTTAAAACAGAGAGGAGATAGGGGCATGAACAATAGTTTTGAAAGCTTCGAATTATCTACAGAACTTATATTTCAGAGGTTCCTGATGGATAAGGAGAGAAGAAAGAATTTTTACAATGGTCTTGAGTTGGCAGATTATATTGCGCTCAAGGTAATGGAGAAAGATTGTATTGATGGCAAGGATAAGACATATCTTAAGGATTTGTCTTCATTTATGAGAATATCAATTCCACAGACATCGGCAATCGCAAGCAGTCTTAAGGACATGGGCTATGCTTTATGGAAACATGATGGCAAAGGAACAGATGGTACATATCTCGTATTCACTGATGCCGGAAGGGATTTCTTGAAAAAAAGAGAGGACAATAACAGAGAATATTATGGTAATGTTATTGCTGAACTTGGTGAAGAAAGAACTACACAGATACTTAGTGATATGAGAACTCTTGTTGAAGCTATGGAGCATGCATCAAAAAAGATGCACTTTAAGGAGGCAGAATAATATTACAGAATATAAGGGAGAATAAAAGCAATGAGTAATGTTAATACTAAGAATAATGTGAGAACGATAGCGGTGACGGGTATGCTTTCAGCAGTAGCAGTAGTTCTTATGTATCTGGAGATACCGATTCCTATTATGCCAGGATTTATCAAGTTTGATTTTTCGGATCTTCCGGCGTTACTTGGTGCTTATGCACTCGGACCAGTTGCAGGCATTATAATATGTCTCATTAAGAATGTTGTGCATCTGGCAGCTTCACAGAGTATGCTTGTTGGCGAACTTTCTAACTTTATACTCGGTTCCGTATTCGTGTTTACAGCAGGAATTGTTTATAAGAAGAAAAAGTCTAAGACAGGAGCATTGCTTGGCGGTTTATGCGGTGCCATGGCAATGGGTGTATTCAGTGTGTTCTCGAATTATTTAATAGTGTATCCTGTGTATTATAAACTGGCAATGCCAGAGGTGGTAATATTAAGTTTGTATCAGGCTATAATTCCATCTATGAAATCAATCATGCAGTGTCTGATATGCTTTAATCTTCCTTTTACAATAGTTAAAGGTCTTATAGATGTAGGGATATCAATGCTTATATATAAGCCATTATCACCACTTCTTAAGGGAAAACATTAATATAATAATATATAATACTAATATGCTGGAACTTTGGCTGAGTCTGAAGTTCTGGCATATTTTTTTGTTTTTGACCGATACTGAAAGTTATGAAGTTGATACACAATGCATATTTAGAGAAAGTATTTTGATGATAATTTGTGGAAAATGCACAAAAATAATCTAAAAGTTTGTGAATGAATGTGATTGATTTTGAATGAATGTGATTGTATTATAATTATAACAAAAAGGTCGTGAAGCCAGAAAGGAGAGACAATGGTATATACAGTAACATTTAATCCGTCACTGGATTATATAGTGGAAGTTAAGAGTTTTGAACTGGGGATGACGAACAGAACATCATATGAGCATATGCTTCCAGGGGGTAAAGGAATTAATGTTTCAATAGTTCTTAATAATCTTGAATTTGATACAACAGCATTTGGTTTTGTAGCCGGGTTTACCGGAAAACAGATATGTGACATGGTATCAGAGTATGGCATTAATACAGATTTTATTCAGGTTGATAATGGTTTTTCAAGAATAAACATGAAGATTAAGAACATAGATGGAACAGAGATTAACGGAATGGGACCTCAGATATCAGAAGATAATCTCCATTCTCTTGTAAGTAAGATTGACAGACTTTCAAGTGGAGATGTTCTTGTGCTTGCAGGAAGTATTCCCTCATGTATATCAGACGATATATACAGAAGAATAATGGGAAGACTACAGGGAAGAGATGTTAAGATTATAGTTGATGCGACAAGCAGGCTTTTACTTAATGTCCTTGAATATCACCCATTTCTTATCAAGCCTAATCAGCATGAACTTGGAGATATATTTGGTGTTAAGCTTGAATCTAAGGAAGAGGTTATTCCATATGCAAGGAAGCTGCAGGATATGGGAGCTGTCAATGTGCTTATATCGATGGGTGGAAAAGGCGCAGTTCTTATTGATGAACATGGAAACGTATATGAAGCAGATGCACCAAAGGGCGAGCTTAAGAATTCAGTAGGTGCAGGTGATTCAATGGTTGCAGGATTTATGGCGGGATATCTTCAGACATGTAATTATGAAGATGCATTCAGAATGGGCGTTGCAACAGGAAGTGCCAGTGCATTTTCAGAAAATCTTGCAACAAAAAGAGAGATTTCAGAGGTATTAAAGCGGGTAGAGGTTACCTGCAAGAGATAATGTAAAGGAGGTATTTTATGAGAATTACAGATTTACTTGATAAGAGAAGCATTAATCTTAATGCTGCTCCTAAGACAAAGAGTGAGGCTCTTGATATGGCTGTAGAACTTATGGCAAAGAGCGGAAAGATTGATGATATTGAAAGCTACAGGGCTAAAGTATATGCAAGAGAAGAAGAAAGTACAACAGGTGTAGGAGAAGGAATAGCAATTCCTCATGGCAAATGCAGTGCTGTTAATGCACCAGGACTTGCAGCAATGATTATTAAGGATGGAGTTGATTTTGAATCGCTTGATGATGAGCCGGTAAAGGTTCTTTTCCTTATTGCAGCGCCGGATACTAAGGATAACGTACATCTTGATGTATTAAGTAAGTTATCAGTGCTTCTTATGGATGAGAATTTCGTAGCAAAGCTTATGAAAGCTGGAAGCCCTGAGGAATTCATTGAAATCATAGATGGGGCTGACGAAGAAGCCAAGAGTATAGATGAAAGACTTGAAAAGGAAGACAATAAGCCGGCTAAGATTCTTGCAGTTACTTCCTGCCCTACAGGTATTGCACATACTTACATGGCAGCAGAAGGACTTGAGAAGGCAGCAGCTAAGGCTGGATGTGCAATTAAGATTGAGACAAGAGGTTCTGGCGGAGCTAAGAATGTACTGACAGATGCAGATATTGAATCGGCAGAGTGTATTATTGTTGCGGCAGATGCACAGGTTCCAATGGAGAGATTTGATGGAAAGAAAGTAATTGAGTGTCAGGTTTCAGATGGAATTAATAAAGCAGATGAACTTATAAAGAAAGCTCTTGCAGGAGATGCACCTGTATATAAGGCAGGAACTTCTGAAAAGAAGGAAAGCACATCAGCAAAGAAAGGCGGCGGAATTGGACATAAGATATATACACAGCTTATGAATGGTGTATCACATATGTTACCTTTCGTTGTAGGCGGAGGTATTCTGATTGCCATAGCATTTCTTATTGATGGACTTAATGTTGATATGAATGCACTGTCAGAGGCAGAACGAAGCAACTTTGGTACGATAACACCTGTTGCGGCACTGTTTAAGTCTATCGGTGGAGCAGCATTTGGCTTCATGCTCCCTGTTCTGGCAGGATTTATTGCAATGGCCATTGGTGACAGACCGGCACTTGCACTTGGTTTTGTTGGTGGTTATATCGCAGCTAATGGAAAGTCTGGATTCTTAGGCGCTCTGGTAGCAGGTTTTGCAGCAGGATATATTATAGTTCTTTTAAGAAAGATATGTGATAAGTTACCAGAGGCATTGGAAAAGATAGCACCTGTACTTATATATCCGGTAGTGGGTATTCTGGTAATAGGACTTGGAATGACATTTATAGTAGAGCCGGTAATGGGTGGGATTAACACAGGACTTAACAGCTTCCTTGCAGGAATGGGAAGTACAAGCAGGGTTCTTCTTGGATTCATACTTGCAGCCATGATGGCAATTGATATGGGTGGTCCGTTCAATAAAGCAGCATATGTTTTTGGAACTGCTTCCATTGCAGCAGGTAATTATGATATAATGGCAGCAGTAATGATAGGTGGTATGGTTCCACCATGTGCGATTGCTCTTGCAACAATACTTTTTAAGAATAAGTTTACTAAGGAAGAAAGAGATGCTGGTCCAACTAACTTTATTATGGGACTTGCATTTATAACAGAAGGTGCAATACCATATGCGGCAGCAGATCCTTTACATGTAATACCAGCATGTATCATAGGTTCAGGTGCAGCAGGTGCTGTCAGTATGTTTTTCAAATGTACTTTAATGGCACCACATGGCGGCATTTTCGTATTCCCTGTAGTAGGCAATGCAATATATTATGTGATTGCACTTGTGGCAGGAACTATCATCTCAACAATATGTTTAGGGCTCTTTAAGAAGAAAGCAGCCTAAGAAAGGTGGTTTTTAATTATGAAGGAATTTAAGTACGTTATTACAGATGCAGAAGGCATACATGCTCGTCCAGCAGGAGAGCTTGTAAAGGCTGCTAAGGAATTTAGCAGTAAGATTACAATTACTAAGGATGGCAAGTCAGGAGACTGCAAGAAAATCTTCGGTGTTATGGCACTTGCAGTAAAATGTGGAAATGAAGTTACAATTACTGTAGAAGGTGAAGATGAAGAGGCTGCAGCAGCTAAGATTGAAGAATTCATGAAGAGCAATATGTAGCAGTCAGGAGGTGCACATGAATAAATATACTGGAAAAAGTGTATTTGGAGGCATTGCTATAGGTAAGATAATGGTGTATGAGAAAGGTGAACATCAGGTTAAGCGTGTAAAGATTACTGATGCAGAAGCTGAGAAGAACCGTTATTATGAAGCTGTAGAAACAGCCTTTAAACAACTGGGGGAACTTCATGATAAAGCACTTCGCGAAGTTGGCGAGGCTAATGCGGCAATATTTGAGATTCATCAGATGATGCTTGAGGATGACGATTATAAGGAATCTGTTGAGCATATTATCGAGAGTCAGATGGTGAATGCAGAATATGCCATAGCCCAGACAGGGGATAATTTTTCACAGATGTTTGCAGCCATGGATGATGAATATATGCGTGGAAGAGCAGCAGATGTCAAAGATATTACAGAAAGACTGTTAGGAATACTTTCTGGCAATACAGGAAGCGGTGTAGATGCAGATGAGCCTGTTATTATGGTGGCAGAGGATCTGGCACCATCAGAGACAGTCCAGATGGATAAGAGCAAGATATTATCATTTGTTACACAGAAGGGTTCAGTTAATTCACATACTGCGATTCTTGCAAGAACAATGGGAATTCCGGCTTTAATTGGTTCAGATATTGTTATTGATGAATCTCTTAATGGCAAGCTTGGCGTTGTCGATGGAACTAACGGTGTCGTATATATTGAACCTGATGAGGCAACCCTGTCAGCAATGCAGGAGGAACAGCGCAAAGACAATGAGAAGAAAGCTCTTTTGCAGGAACTTAAAGGCAAGGAAGATGTGACTTTAGATGGCAAGAAGATTAAGCTTTACTCTAATATTGGTAATATTAAGGATCTTGCAAATGTTATTGCCAATGATGCAGCAGGAATCGGACTGTTTCGAAGTGAATTCATATATCTTGAATCTGATACATTTCCAACAGAAGAAGAACAGTTCAACATATATCGTACTGTAGCTGAAAGCATGGCTGGAAAACCGGTAATTATAAGAACTCTTGATATCGGTGCTGATAAGCAGTGTGATTATTTCGGACTGGATAAAGAGGATAATCCTGCTCTTGGTCTTCGTGCAATAAGAATATGTCTTACAAGACCTGAGATATTCAAAACACAGTTACGCGCCCTTTACAGAGCAAGTGCGTATGGAAACATATCTATCATGTATCCTATGATAATCAGTGAACAGGAAGTTGATAAGATTAAGGTTATTGAGAATGAAGTTAAGGCTGAGCTTACAGAGCAGGGAATTGAATTCGGTAATCCTAAGAGTGGAATTATGATTGAGACTCCGGCTGCTGTAATTATGAGTCGCCAGCTTGCTAAGAAGGTGGATTTCTTCAGTATCGGAACTAATGACCTGACACAGTACACGCTTGCGATTGACCGTCAGAATACAAAGCTTGATGATTTCTACGATGCTCATCATCCAGCCATTCTTGCCATGATAAGAATGGTTGTTGAGAATGCACATGCAGAGGGTATCTGGGCAGGTATCTGTGGTGAACTCGGTGCAGACACAACACTTACAGAAGAATTTCTTAAGATGGGTGTCGATGAGCTTTCAGTTTCAGCAGGCAAAGTGCTGGCTGTGAGAAAGGTGATTCGTGAGACGAGGATTTCTTAGGAGAACTGTTGTAAGAGTACGTCGTATGGTATGAGGCAGGATGTATATAGGATCTGCGTCGGGCGAGCTTTTTCGAGTGGGTATTGTTGATAGTTCTTTGGTTAGTGAGCGTTCTGGGCGTGCATTTGCAATTTTCCTATAAGAAACATATTTATTAAGCATTGATAGGTTAATTCACCAATAAAATTGAAAAATATGGAATAAAAAGCCTATAAGAGCGGTCAACTTGAGACATCTTATAGGTTTTTTTAATTAAAAACAAGACAAAGATAGCAGACATATAAAAAATAAACCTATAAGTGTTGTAAAAATGCGACTATTGATAGGTATCATAATAAGGAGAATCAGTTAATGGTAAAGAAAATAGTGAAAGATCCATTCTTTCTGGCACAGAAATCAGTGGATGCAACAGAGTCGGATAAACAGGTGGTTACAGATTTACTTGATACATTAAGAGCCAATCTTGACCACTGTGTCGGGATGGCTGCTAATATGATTGGGGTCAAAAAGAAAATTATTGTGGTGGCAGCAGGACCATTTCAGTTTCCAATGATTAACCCGGTAATAACTAATAAGTCAGGAGAATACCAGACGGAGGAAGGATGCCTGTCATTAGAAGGTGTGCGTCCATGTACGAGATATCAGGATATTGAAGTGGATTATCTTGACCAGAATTTTAAGAAACAGCATAGAAAATATTCAGGCTGGACAGCGCAGATAATACAGCATGAGATTGACCATTGTAATGGGGTTGTAATATAAGATAATTGTTATATAGAGCAGGCACTTTTCTTTAAAGAATAGTGCTGCTCTATATTTTTGAAAGAAAAGTGTAATACACTAAATAAAGTGTAATATGTCATACACCTTTTCTCTGATTTTGCCATATAATTTGACAGTTTTTTGAAATTTCACGCCGTATATCATGCGGTATTTTTAAGAATATTTTTCAATAATTCTTAAAAATTCACAAAGTGTTACAGTAGGTACATCGCGTGTAATGCCATTCTTGTTTCCATCAATGCATTTTATTCGACAAATAAATCGATCAACATATTCTATAACAAACAGGTTGTTAGAGATAATGATGCAGCGGCCTCGTTTAATTTGATTTTTTTTAATTTTAGATATTTTTGCCTTAATACTGAAATCATTTTTGGGGATTTTTCCTGATAAAACTTGTTTTTCAGTTATACACACAAAGGTTTCATCAATAAACTTTTCTTGTAAGATGCCATGTTCATCAATAATTATGTGTTTTTTCATAATTTTATTCCTCTCTCTTTCTTTTATAATACCCATTCTAATGTCAGTTTCTCCTTCAGTAATCTGATACTTTTTAAAATGGACATTATATATATGACAGAAAAATATATATTTTTTTTTACACAGAAAATTTGATAGATATTTGATTTGAATAAGTGTGGTGCCAGGTTGACTTAAAGATAAAACCAATGATAACTTCATATTAATTTATAAAGACAGATGGTAAGTTACAACTGTAGTGTTTGGTTTCGGTATTATTACCGCGATAAGGATGTCAAAGAAATTGATATTGTATTAGAACATGATGGAATATTGAATCCAATAGAAATTAAGAAAACTTCAAATTCAGGAACAGAATTAATTAAGGTATTTGGACTGCTTGACAAGGCATCAACACCGCGCTCTAAAGGAGCAGTTGTCTGTATGAAGCCTTCACTTGGCGCAATTGATAAGGATAACTATATCATACCAATTTGGATGATATAGGGTGAGTAAAAATTGCTATATTCACAATCACCCCATAATATGCTATCATAATGAAAATTTACAAAGTGAGGTTTATTATGTGGGAGAAATTTAAATCTTTCCTGAAACGCAAGGATATTGAAGTTTCAGTTAAAAGGTATGGAATTGATGCACTGGGAGCGATGGCACAGGGATTGTTCTGTTCGTTGCTTATAGGAACAATTCTTAATACATTGGGAACACAGCTGCATATTGGTTTTCTTACTAATACTGTGGCAACAGTGAGCGGTGTCAATTATACAGTTGGAGGGCTTGCGTCAGCAATGAGCGGACCGGCAATGGCAGTGGCAATCGGTTATGCACTGAAATGCCCTCCACTTGTACTGTTTTCACTTATAACTGTTGGATTTGCATCTAATGCGCTTGGCGGTGCAGGTGGTCCGCTTGCAGTATATTTTGTTGCCATTATTGCAGCAGAAGCAGGTAAGATGATTTCTAAAGAAACTAAGATAGATATTCTTGTTACACCGCTTGTTACTATAGGTGTTGGAACAGGAGTAGCGGCTCTTATTGCACCGGCTTTGGGAAAAGCGGCAATGAAGATTGGCGAACTTATTATGCTTGCAACTAATCTTCAGCCTTTCCTTATGGGAATTGCAGTATCAGTTCTTGTTGGAATTGCACTTACACTTCCTATATCATCAGCCGCGATATGTGCTGCATTTGGACTTACTGGGCTTGCAGGAGGAGCAGCAGTTGCAGGCTGCTGTGCGCAGATGGTTGGATTTGCAGTTATGTCATTTAAGGAGAACCGCTGGGGTGGACTTGTTTCTCAGGGAATTGGTACATCTATGCTTCAGATGGGAAATATAATTAAGAATCCGAAAATATGGATTGCACCGATAGTTACATCTGCAATTACAGGTCCTATGGCAACATGCCTGTTCAAGCTGCAGATGAATGGCACTCCGGTATCATCTGGTATGGGAACTTGCGGATTTGTTGGACAGATTGGTGTATATTCTGGTTGGGTAGCTGATATTGCTAATGGAACAAAGACTGCAATTACAGGATTTGACTGGGCTGGATTGATACTTATATCATTCATTCTTCCGGCAGTGATATGTCCGCTTATTAATATGCTTCTTAAAAAGATTGGCTGGGTTAAAGATGGAGATATGAAGCTTTCTTGATTTGGGGAACTTAATTGGAGAAACTAGATTGGATAAAAAGATAGGTTTATGTTAAAAATAGTGGCAGGACTTCAGGTATTTCTAAAGACTGCCACTTTTTATATGCATATTAATTAAAATGTTCTTTCAATTCACCAGAAAGCTTTAAGACATGCTCGATGCCATCGTCAACATTCGAAACGGCTTCTTCCTGCTGGCGGATGCTCTCTGAAATATTAGATATCATTGCAGCGTTCTCTTCAGAGGTAGCAACAAGCGTCTGAATGTCTGAGTTAACGCTGTCAAAAGCTGTCCTGACAGATTCGATTACCTTATACTGTTCCCTTACAAGATCGTGTGCAACTTCTGTTGAATCATTGATTCCGGTGAGGACATTGACAAGAGTGTCCATCTTGGAAACAACATCATTAGCTGATTCAGCACCTGCATTCACGCGGTTAGAAACTTCATCTGTCATACCTGAAAGACCGTTAATGATTTTGTGGATATTGTCTGCAGCTTCTGAACTTTGTTCAGAAAGATGACGGATTTCATCTGCAACTACAGCAAATCCTTTACCATGTTCACCGGCTCTTGCGGCTTCAATTGAGGCATTAAGAGAAAGAAGATTAGTTTGGGCTGCAATTGCATTGATTTCTTCAAGAATAGAAGTAATCTTAGACATCTCGTTCATAAGCTCAGACATAGCTCCTCTGGCAGAGCCAACAGTTTCTGCCATCTCCGAAAGAGTGTTTTTAACAACATTTACTTCGTTATTACCGGCTCTGACTGATGTATCAACTTTTTCGAAGCCAGCATCAAGCTCTTTGGAAAGCTCATAATTCTTATTGATTTCATCGGTTGCATCCTGAATTTTCTCAGTAACAGATATAGTTGCATTGGTTGTATCGTCAATAACGGTATTCATCTGAGAAGCAGCTTCATTTACCTTAGTTGCCTGTTCAGATAAGTTATCAAGACCGTTTTTACAATTTTCGATAGCTGAATTAAGATTAATGGCTATGTCATTTGCTGCATGTGAGTTGTTGTTAATAGTAGATAGTGTTTCTTCGCTCTGAGAAAGGAGATCGCGTCCTCTGTCAACAGCTTTGTATAAAACAACAGCAACAAGGTCAAAAAGAAATACCTTTGTAAAGGCATCTACTCTGTCGTAATTAGCCCCATCAATAACGAATGGGAAAAATATGGCACATATAAGTGCAATATTAGCAACAGGAACAGAGTAATATATAATGTACTTCTTATCAAAATATAATGCCATCATTGATAGAAATACAAAATTGGCAAGAAATGCAACTGAGTTGCCGCCTAAAACAAAAGCATATACAAATGTAGCAATTGAAGGCGTAAGATTAATGAGCAAAGCTTTAATAAAATGATTCTGAATTAAGAACTTACCAATACCAGCAGCAATAAGACTGGCAAGCATTATGCCAATTCCGATAAATGCACGGATATTAATCCCTTCTGAAAAAAATGTCATAACTGATAATGCAATTGTTCCAACTAAAACAATAAGATAGTTGTGTGAATGTAATTTATCCATTAGTTCCTCCCTAAAAATAATATTAAATTGTTCGAAAATTAATATAAAAATAATAGCATTTTTAAATACAAAAATCAATGATTAACAGGTTGACATTATGTAAAATTTGAAATATACTTCTTACTAAAGTGTTGACGAGAAGAGTACTATGTTACGGTTCTACAGAGAGAAGCATATATGGTGGAAGTGCTTTAGAATACGGATATGGGAAAACCACCTCTGAGCGGCCCCAATACGGCACGGTGATTCCGTTATAATCATAATGAGATGTTCTCCTGATTGAGAGAATAATAAGGGTGGAACCGCGGATTGAATATTCGCCCCTTATACAGCAAGCTGGAAAGCCACTGTATAAGGGGCTTTTTTGCGCGAGTAGCGATGAGAATATACAGGGAAAGTCAACAGCTGTGCTTGCACAGGGTGTGGACTTTGCATGGATATTCGAGGAGCACCGCGACAGTGACAGAGCGAAGCTCTGGAACATGAGCTACGAGCACAAGCAGCGATGAGAATAGCAACAAAAATATTAACACAAAAGGAGATTTATCATGGTTAATTTTAAGGAAGATGAAAGACTGAATACTCTTAATCATTCATGTGCACATGTTATGGCACAGGCAGTTAAGCATTTATATCCACATGCTAAGTTCTGGGTTGGACCAGTAGTAAAAGAGGGATTCTATTATGATATAGACCTTGGAGATAATGTAATCAATGACGAAGCTATTGAAGCTATCGAAAAAGAAATGAAGAAAATCTGCAAGGAAGGAAAGAAAATATACAGAAGAGAAGTTTCTAAGCAAGAAGCCCTTGAGATGTTCAAGGACGATATGTATAAGCTTGACCTTATAAGCGGTCTTGAAGATGGCAATATCACAGTTTATGACCAGGGCGATTTCACAGACCTCTGTCGTGGACCTCATGTCGATAATACTAAGCTCTGTAAGAATTTCAAGCTTGTTAAATATTCTGGTGTATACTGGAAGGGAGATGCCAGCAATCATGTAATGCAGAGAATCTATGGTGTATGTTTCCCAACAGCAGAGGAACTTGAAGAGCATCTTAAGCTTCTTGAAGAGGCAAAGGAACGTGACCACAGAAAGATTGGCAAGGAAATGGAACTTTTCATGTCAGATGACTTAATTGGCCGTGGACTTCCAATGTTCTTACCAAAGGGATATACAGTATGGCAGGAGCTTGAGAATTACATTAAGGACAAGGAAAGAAAGCTTGGATACCTTCATGTAATGACACCATGTGTTGGTACAGTTAATCTTTACAAGACATCAGGCCACTGGGATCATTACAAGGAAAACATGTTCCCGGCTATGGAAGTTGAAGGCGAATCATTTGTATTAAGACCAATGAACTGTCCTCACCACATGATGATATATGCTAACAAAATGCATTCCTACAAGGATCTTCCTATAAGAATCGGTGAGATTGCACATGACTTCAGATTTGAGGCAAGTGGAACATTAAAGGGTATTGAGAGAGGAAGACATTTCTGCCAGAATGATGCCCACCTTTTCGTAACACCAGAGCAGATTGAGTCAGAATTTGCCAAGGTTGTAGACCTTATATTTGAGACATACAAGGATTTCAATATTACAGATTACCGCTGTGTTCTCTCATTAAGAGATCCAGAGGATAAGGTAAAGTATCATGATGATGATGAAATGTGGAACAATGCTGAGAACGCATTAAGAAAGGTTCTTAATGATATCGGAATTGAGTACACAGAGGAAATCGGAGAGGCTGCATTCTACGGACCTAAGCTTGATGTAAATGTTAAGCCTGCTATCGGTAATGAATATACATTATCAACATGCCAGCTTGATTTCTGTCTTCCATCTAAGTTCAACTTAACATACATTGATAAAGATGGACAGAGAAAGACACCTGTAGTTCTTCACAGAGCTATCCTTGGTTCTCTTGACAGATTCATGGCTTATATACTTGAGGAGACAAAGGGTAACCTTCCATTATGGCTTGCTCCTGTACAGGCTACAATTCTTCCGGTTAAGAATGAAGATGAAGAGTTAAATGCTTATGCTCATGGTCTTTATAATTATCTTGCAGATAATGGAATCAGAGTTGAGATTGATGAGAGAGCAGAAAAGCTTGGATACAGAGTAAGAGAAGCTCAGGTAAAGAAGATTCCTTACCTTATTGTACTTGGTAAGAATGAAGCAGCAGAAGGAACTGTAAGCTACAGACTCCATGGAGAGCAGAAGTCAACTACAGTATCTAAGGACGAATTTGTTGCAATGCTTAAGGATGAGATTGCTACTAAGAAGAATAATCCTGCAGCAGCTAAATAATCAGACTGACCTTACAGAAAGAAGCGTGACAATATGTAATGTTTTATGTATTGTCATGCTTCTTGTTTATATTTCATAAAACAATAGGAAAATAAATGGCTAGATATTACTATAAAAAGAAAAAGAAGAAATTCGTACCTAAAGATTTGGCAAGTCTTAAGGAACTAAAGATAAAGACCGCATTAATGGAGAGTATTCCTGAGGATATAACACAGCTGTATCCTGAAGCCAGAAATATAAAAAGACATTTCATACTTCATATAGGAGAGACTAATACAGGAAAGACACATGATGCACTAGAAGATTTTTATAATGCCGATTCAGGAATGTATCTCGCTCCCTTGAGACTTCTTGCACTTGAGATTCAGGAGATGAGTCTTGCAAGAGGAATTAACTGTTCGTTGACGACAGGCGAAGAGAAGGATATAAGAGATGGTGCAAAGCATTTATCCTGTACAGTTGAGAAAATGGATATGAGCAGACATTTTGATGTCTGTGTAATAGATGAGGCACAGATGGTAGCCGACTCAGACAGAGGCTGGGCGTGGACAGAGGCAATTCTTGGCGTCAATGCTGATGTTGTACATGTATGCATGTCGCCGAATGCAATACATATTGTTAAAATGCTTATAAAAATGTGTGGAGATACATATACGGATATAAGACATAAAAGGAATTCAAGACTTATAGTTGAAGACCATGATTTCATATTTCCGGATGATATACGGGATGGAGATGCTTTAGTAGCATTTTCACGTAGAAAAGTTCTTATGCTTGCAACCCTTCTAAAGAAGGAAGGGTATAAAGTAAGTGTTATATACGGTTCACTTCCATACAGTGTGCGAAAAGCAGAGGTTGCCAGATTCTTAAATGGAGAGAGCAGAATTGTAGTATGTACAGATGCTATTGGAATGGGAGTAAATCTTCCTATAAGAAGAATAATATTTACTGAGTCGAAAAAATTCGATGGTAAATCCAAAAGATTTCTTAACATGAGTGAGGTTAAGCAGATTGCCGGAAGAGCAGGAAGAAAGGGCATGTATGACCAGGGGTATGTCAACTCAATAGAGGACAGGGATCAGATAGGTGAACTGCTTCATGGAAGATATGAGCAGATAACAAGCTGCGTTATACAGCCGCCAAGAAAAGTCCTGGATATGCCATACAGCCTTTCAGAGATATTTAAGATATGGTTAAAGACGATTGAAAAGAAATGCTTTTCAGTTGCTGACTTAAAGAACAGGATTAAACTTGCTGAATACATTGAGAAAAAACATGGTGAGAAGATTAATAAAGATCTTGAATACAGTCTTATTAACATTCCATTTGATGAGAATAGCGAGAAACTTAAATATTTGTGGCAGGATCTTGTTGATATGACAGCTGACGGTGAACCGGTAAGCAGGATGTGGTATTATGTAGATACTGAATCTGAAGATATAGAAGCCATGAAGCTGGATGACCTTGAACAGTTGTATAAGAAGATGGATCTGCTTAATTCATACTGTAATGCTCTTAATATATCAGAATATGATGAGCGTATCAGAATGCTTAAAGAGGAGATATCAGAATGCATAGTAAGAGAACTTACTAATGGTGAATTCTTCAACAAATGTAAACGCTGTGGGAAGAGACTGGAATGGAATCATAGATTTGGCATGTGTGAAAAATGTTACGAGATAAATAAGCTGGAAAGAATGCGCTATAAAGCAGATAAATGGAGATAAAAAGGTCTACATTTTGCTTTTTTATGCGAACATAAGCAATTCGAACTGACAATATATAGGGGATATGTTATATTTAATGCACCAAATATATGTTTTTATAAAATGTAGACATTTTTGGAGTAAATTATCGTTATTAAGTGATAATACATTTATAAAGTAATAATTATTGGAAGAGGAAAATGCTATGAGTGAAAGTATTAAAGGTAGAATTCATCAGGTAGAAAGCTTTGGTTCAGTTGATGGACCAGGGGTAAGATATATTGTATTTCTTAAGGGCTGTCATATGAGATGCAGATATTGTCATAATCCTGAGACATGGAAAGAAGAAGGCGGAACATTAGAGACAGCGCAGGAAGTGTTCGATAAAGCTTACCGTTACAGAAATTACTGGAAGAATGGGGGCGGAATCACTGTAAGTGGTGGAGAGGCGCTTCTTCAGATGGAATTTGTGACAGAGCTTTTTGAAATTGCGAAAAAGAATGGTGTGCACACAACTCTTGATACATCAGGTAATCCTTTTAAGATGGAGCCGGAATATCTGGAAAAGTTTGACAGGCTGATGGCTGTTACAGACCTTTTTCTTCTTGATATTAAGGAGATTAATGATGAGAAGCACAAGGACCTTACAGGTTGGACTAATAAGAACATCCTTGATCTTGCAAAGTATCTTTCTGACCATGATAAGGATATGTGGATAAGAAATGTTCTTGTTCCAGGAGTGACAGATGCACAGGAAGACCTTGAACAGTTAAGGGATTTTGTTGCCGGTTTAAAGACTGTTAAGAGATTTGAAGTGCTTCCATATCATACACTTGGAGTATTTAAGTGGGAGGAATTAGGAATTCCGTATACACTTTCTGATGTAATGCCACCTGATAAGGAACAGATAGCAAGAGCTAATGATATATTAAGAACATCAGAGTACACAGGATATCTTGAAAAATAAGATATTGGAACAGAATAAATAAGCCCCCGGACAAGATTGTGTCTGGGGGCTTAATGTGCTTAATGAAATTATTTGCAGACTGACCTTAAACCGTCATTAAGACCTTCAATATATGAAAGAGCCTTTTCCTTTCCTGAAGCATTAAGCTTCTTATAGTAGCCTAATAATCTTGTCTCATTGTCGGATAAAGATTGAATCTGAATCATATTTCTGACATCAGATTTCATCATTATGTAATCCATGCTCGCATCTAATATACTGCTTAATTTCATAAGAGATGAGACACTTGGAAGATGCCTTCCTTGTTCGTATGCACTTATTGTTTCCTGGGCAACTCCAAGTTCAGTGCTTAATCTTACCTGTGTTATATGTTTTTCCTCACGTAATTCACGGATTCTGTTACGATATTCCTGCATCTGGTATTCCTCCATAGTTCATCTGATTGCAAATCCACTATAAGAAAAATAACATTTTATAAGCCTGATATTAGTGGCTAGAGTGGTAAAATATGGTAATTATATAGGTTGACATGGTAATAAACGGTAAAAAAGATATATGGTAAAATATATGACATTGTGTTATCATTCTAAATAGCAGCGTTGCTGTTGTAGAGAGGAAACAGGGGTATACAATTATGAGAAGAAAAAATGCAGCTGTATTAATGACAGCAGTCATTATTGGAGGACTGCTTACAAGTTGTGGCAGTGCCTACAATAATACTAATGGGAAGAATTCTGACAATACTGTAGAGACACAGACTACAGTAAGAACCGTTGTCAATGGAGAAACCAAAACTGATGGTAATAATGCTAAGACAGATGATAAAGAAACAAAGAATTTCACACAGGAAGTAAGCAGTGAAGAGAACAACCGGACAGATAATGATATTGCTGGTAATACAGAGGCATCAGAACAACAGGCTTTTGATGATTTGTCACAGGCAGGTGGTTATGAGAATAATTCCGGACAGGAATCATGGGAAGACAGTGGTTCGGGAGATGATTACCAGAATAGTGATGGGGAATCATATGGTGACGGAGATTCATCGGATAATAGCGAAGAAACAGATATTCCGTCTGCAAGTGAAGATGTTAATTCTGATTATAACCTGCTTGCGCGTGCACAGATTAACACAGTTACATATAGCACATATGCCAATGAAGTTTTAAGACTTGTTAATATTGAGAGAACCAATGTTGGTGTAGCTCCACTTGTATTAGACGAAGCATTGTGTAATGCAGCTAATATGAGAGCTATAGAGATGGATTGTACAGGTGTGTTTGAACATAAAAGACCTAACGGTAATAGCTGCTTTGAAGTGTATGATATATGTAATGTTGAATGGCAGAATGCATGTGGTGAGAATATTGCGGCAGGTCAGGCAACTCCTGAAGATGTTATGAAATCATGGCTTGGTTCATCAGGACACAAGGCTAATATATTAAGTCCGGAGTATACAAAAATGGGACTGGGTTATAGTAATTCAGGCTGTGGTGCAGGAAAGTACAGTTATTACTGGGCACAGGAATTTGCTGGATAAAAAGAATATGTAAAATAGAAAGAGCCATGCCGGATAATCCGGTATGGCTCTTTCCGAGAAGGAAATTATATGAGAAAAATTAAGATATAGCTTTCTTAATAGCGTTGAATGATTCCTTGCTTATATCATGTTCGATACGGCAGGCATCTTCTTCAGCAACCTTAGGATCAACACCAAGTCTTATGAGCCATGATGTAAGGAGCTGGTGACGCTCATATATCATCTCAGCAATCTCTTTACCTGATTCTGTAAGATATATGTAACCTTCTTTAGTTACCGTTATATGATTAGATTCCCTCAGATTCTTCATTGCAATACTGACGCTTGATTTCTTGAAACCTAACTCATTGGCAACATCTATTGAACGAACCACAGGAAGCTTTTTACTTAACATTAATATTGACTCAAGATAGTTTTCTGCTGATTCATGAATAACTGACATAATTATATCCCCCGATTACTTATAACGATATTGATATATGAATTATAACACGCATGTATATTTAATGCAAATGTGCTGAATATAAATTAATCATAAAATTTATCATAATACTTGGTAAAATATGGATGTAAAGCCTTATCACTGTTGCAAATAAACTGAATGCAGTTTAAAATGTAGAAAGTGTATGTAAGATATTATTATGTTAGAGGGTGTTTTTTTGAATATAAGCAATATAGAATGGATAGAAAAACTGAATTGCCTTACAGACTTGCATGTACATCTTGATGGTTCACTGTCGCTTGAATCTGTAAGACATCTTTGTGGTATGCAGAATATAGAAACAGGTGATGATGCAGAATTGTCAGCGAAGCTGAGTGTGTCATCAGATTGTAAGAATCTTAATGAATACCTTGAAAAGTTCGAATTCCCACTTCATCTTTTGCAGACGCGAGAGGCTGTTAAATATAGTGTGTGTCAGCTTGTTAAGGAGCAGGAAGAACAGGGGGTAATATACAGCGAGATAAGATTTGCACCACAGCTTCATACAAGAAAAGGATTGTCACAGCAGGAGATTGTTGAAGCAGCATGCGAGGGACTTGATGAATCAAGAAAGTACTGGAAGTCATATTCCTGTCACAATCTTATATTATGTTGTATGCGTTCGGATGATAATAAGGATGCTAATATGGAAACAGTAAGACTTGCTGCATTATATGCCGAAAGGGGAAGAGGTGTTGTGGCAGCAGACCTTGCAGGTGCAGAAGGACTTTATGCAACAGACACATTTGCAGATGTATTCAGGGATGCAGTGCAGAAAGGAGTGCCGTTTACTATTCACGCAGGCGAGGCAGCCGGAGCGGAGAGTGTTGAATGTGCGTTGAATTTTCAGGCTGTAAGAATAGGACATGGCGTAAGATGTACAGAGAATCCTTTAGTTATGCAGGAACTTGCAGACAGAGGCGTTGTGTTGGAATTATGTCCCACAAGCAATCTGAACACTAAAATATACGAGACAATAGGGGATTATCCGATACAGCAGCTTATGAATAAGGGGATAAGAGTTACTGTTAATACGGATAATATGATGGTTTCTAACACTACAGAGGCGAGGGAACTTGCATTGGTTGCAGATACATTCAATATGGAGAAGAAAGATGTTAAGCAGCTGATAATGAATGGTGTTGAAGCTGCATTTACAACAGAGGGAATAAAAAACCGCTTAAGGGCAAGAGTGGAGACACAGTTTGCCAAAGTGGCTGGAATCAGAGGTTAGGGTATGAATGAAGTTAATGAATTATTTACTAAAGAAAATGTAGAAAAGATATATGTTCCGGATATTGTTAAGGATGATCTGCTAAGTATTATAGAAGAAAAGCTTAAGAAAGCAGGATTCTATTACAGGGTTGCATACAGGGTGAAAGCTCCTGATTCAATGCTTGATAAACTTATATTAAAGGATTACAGAAGACCGGGGACAGAGAATCAGGATAAAAAGATGCAGGATCTTATAGGAATAAGAATTATTCTGTATTATGCGGATGATGTTGAAATTGTTAAGAATTTTCTTGATACAATATTCTCTATGCCGGGTGTGTGGAATACAACAGAGGCTAATGAATATGAGTTCAGGGCAATGAAGATTAACGGCATATTCAAGCTGCCGGGATATCTTAGCAAGACCATTGTTAATCCGGAGCTTGGAGATTATGTAGATGATACATTTGAGATACAGGTAAGAACTAATTCTTTTGAGGGCTGGCATGAGATTGAACATGATATGAGATATAAAGGTTCAGCCTTTGGCACGGGTAATGAAGCACTTGCAAGAAAGATGAACAGTATTCTTGCAACGCTGGAGTTATGTGATGATTCAGTTGTGGGTCTGATTGAAGATTTAGGACATCAGCATTACAAAGACAGAAAATGGAACTATATGTTAAGATGTCATTACAGACTGAAGTTTACAAGAGAACCGCTGCATCCATATATTGAAGAGATATTTGATGAAGATACAGAGCTTGCCAAGAAGTTTTATAAATTTAAAAGAGAACCGTTACTAAGACAGCTATGGGATAATACAGGAGATAAAGGTCCGGAGATTACTGTTAATAATATTGTTAAGATAGTTAATCAGATAGGACCTGAGGATGAGAGACTCAAAGAAGCATTTGTAAAGATAGAACATGAGAAGAAGCAGGAGACAGAAAGCGTTGCCAAGAGAAGAAGATTTGAGCCGTTTAAACAGCTTGGCTCTTTTATGGTATTCAAGGCTGATACATATATCGACTTAAGCAATCTTGCAATGCCTGATGCTTTCAGAAAAGCCACAGGGTACATATATTCATGGGTTAAGTCAAGATATGAGGATGTATTCACAGATTTACCTGAGAGTGCAGAAACTTATGTTAATGCAGAGCCTGGATATTCAGTTAATCTTTCGTATGATGCAGAAAATGTGTATTTTTCTGAAAAAACTACACATCTTGATACTAAGATACCAACAAGAGTATGGATATCTGAAGCGGTTATATGCAGGGAAGGTGACAGACTGAAATTCACGGTATCTAACAGATATGCAGAACCAGCAGACAGATACAGAGATAATGAAAATGTTCTGTTTTCAAGACCTAATTTCTTTGGAGAGATTGCAGACAATATAGGAATTGTTGATGTGGAAAGAATGAGGGAGTCTGTAAGATACGTTGAGGACAGCAAGGATTACGATGATCTTACAACACTGATTGCAGAGGAAGAAAGAACATTTCCTGTTATAGTATTTATGGCAAGTGATGGCAGATGGCTTGATAAATTTGATATGAACTATTTCGCTTATCTTGTGGGTTATTATGCACATATCAAGATGATAAGAAGCCCTTATGAATCACGAAAATTTGCTAAGGATTACGGCCTTAAGATAGATGAATGTGCAGATTCGATAACAGTATTTTATCCGGGAAGAGAGCCTTATACAAGCTATAAGACAGATATATTCCATACAACATTTGAAGTTATTAAGGTTGAAAAGAGAAAATACTGGAATGAAAATGGCTGCAGGGCATACAGAAGAAAGCTTGTTTCAGAAATAAGAGAGAATAACGTACTTTAGTAAGTGTTAAATTAGGAGAGAACAGAATGGATAAATGTGTCCTGATAGTTGATGATAACGATTTTAACAGGGAACTTGTAAAAGATATTCTTGAAGACGAGGATATAACAGTTTATGAGGCAGAAGATGGCAGTTCGGCGATTGAACTGCTTGAAAGTGAACAGGCGGACGACATAGATGTAGTTCTTATGGACATGAGAATGCCGGGAATGGATGGCATAGAGACCACTAAGATTATAAGGACTAAGAATGGAAAATGTATGGAAGTGCCAATAATTGCAATGACAGCAGATGGTTTTGAAACAGATATAGGTATGCTGCAAAAGGCAGGCATGAACGGACTTATATCTAAGCCTGTGGATGTGAATACATTGGTAGAACATATAACAAAACTGGCAGGGTGGTAAACACTCTGCCAGTTTTGCGTGTATATTATCTTGATTCACCCATAAAGAAGAGTGCAACTGTTCCAGGACCAGAATGTGTTCCGATTGTAGGACATATATAATTAATCCATATGTTATCTATGCCGAATCTTTCTTTAACAAGACCTGCTACGAACTGTGCATCTTGTAAGCAGTCACCGTGACTGATGAATACAACATCATTCTTATCCCTGTATGAACCAATATGTTCCTCCATACGGTCAACTAAAGCAATAAGTGATTTCTTTCTGCCACGGACTTTTCCAATATTAATAAGTCTGCCTTCATTATCTACATGAAGGATTGGCTTGATGTTGGCAAGCGTACCGATAATGGCAGTAGTCTTAGAAACACGACCTCCTCTGTATAAGTGGTTAAGGTCATCAACCGTAAAATTATGTACTACATTAAGCTTATGATTGTTGACAAAATCTATTATTTCATCCATAGATTTTCCTGATTTCTTCATCTCAACAGCTTTATACACGATAAGACCTTCACCCATTGAAGCAGCTAATGAATCTACTACAACGATTCTAGCTCCTGGATGTTCTTCCATAACTTCATTGGCTGCTATGCAGGCGTTATTGTAACTGCTTGAAAGTGCAGATGAAAATGCAATGTGAAGAATATCAAAGCCCTCATTGACACGCTTTTCAAATATTGTCTTACAATCCTGCGGGTTACATGCCATAGTTGTTGGCATATCGCCATTACGCATGCGGTCAAAGAATTCCTTCTCAGGCATAATGTTATCTGTTCCGTAGATTACTTCACCAAATGCATAAAAAAGAGTGTGGATATCAATGTTGTTTTCTTTAACATAACTTGCAGGTAAATCAGCAGTTGTGTCAGTTGATATAAGAAAATCTTTCATAAATGTCAGATCCTTTCTTGATTTATTTTCTGTATTATAATATCATTAATTAAATGATATTCCAAGATATAAGATTAATTGCATTGTAATAAATTTTGCGAATAAATTTTAATAATGGGGTTGACATATATTGTTTAGGATGATATCATGCAATAGTTGCAAAGCAAAGCAGAGTATCCACTCTCACCTCAGCGCATAGGGCGACTCGGGTTGATATTTAAGAATTACACATAATATAGGATTGTGTTTTGATTAAAGAAAGTGGATAGCTGAGCTATTCACTTTAATTTTTTATATGGGGGTGTACCGCTATTAACGAGTTAATGATTAACGAACAGATCAGATGCAAAGAGGTTCGTGTTATTGGAGAAGAAGGACAGCAGCTTGGAGTTATGGCATTAAGAGATGCTTTAAACATGGCTAAGGATGCAGGAGTAGATTTGGTAATGGTTTCGCCATCAGCTAATCCACCTGTATGCAGAATTGTAGATTATGGCAAGTTCAAGTACGAACAGCTCCGCAGGGAAAAGGAAGCTAAGAAGAAACAGAAGACAGTAGAAGTTAAGGAAGTTCGTTTATCACCTAACATCGATGTCAATGACCTTAACACTAAGTGTAACTCAGCAAGAAAGTTCATTGAGAAAGGTAACAAGGTTAAAGTATCATTAAGATTCAGAGGAAGAGAAATGGCTCATATCGATTCTACTAAGCATATATTAGAGGATTTTGCAGAAAAGCTTAGCGATATAGCTGTAATTGAGAAGGCTCCTAAGATGGAAGGCAGGAGCATGATGATGTTTTTAACTGAAAAACGTTAAAATAAATAACAACTAACAGACATTTTTAGGAGGATTATTATGCCAAAGGTAAAGACAAAAAGAGCAGCTGCAAAGCGTTTTAAAGTAACTGGAACAGGTAAGTTAAAGAGAATGAAGGCATACAAGAGCCATATTCTTACAAAGAAGTCAGCTAAGAGAAAGAGAAATCTTAGACAGGCAGCTATGACTGACGCAACTAATGTTAAGACAATGAAGAAGATTATGCCTTATCTCTAAGATTAATGGTATAACAACATTTATTTAGAGATATAGTTTAAGGAGGAATTTATAAAATGGCAAGAATTAAAGGCGGATTAAACGCAAAGAAGAAGCATAACAGAGTATTAAAGCTCGCTAAGGGTTATAGAGGAGCAAGATCTAAGCAGTACAGAGTTGCTAAGCAGTCAGTTATGAGAGCTCTTACAGAGAGTTATAAGGGCAGAAAGCAGAAGAAGAGACAGTTCAGACAGTTATGGATTGCCAGAATCAATGCTGCTGCAAGAATTAACGGACTTTCATACAGCAAGTTCATGTATGGTCTTAAGTTAGCTAATATCGATCTTAACAGAAAGGTATTATCTGAGATGGCTGTTAACGATGCAGAAGGATTTGCTAAGCTCGCAGAGGTTGCTAAGTCTAAGCTTGCATAATTGATTATATATTATATATCAGAGATAATAGGCTGTCGTGAAAGCGGCAGTCTTTTCTTTTTAAAATGTATGATATTTCTGTGAACTAATATGAACAGATATGGATAAAATCTCTTTTATGTGATATAGTATGAAAGTCAATTTTTTACTTCTGTATAAAGAAGTAAGAGCGGAGGTTTATTGTGAGAAAAAGTTTTTTAAGAAAAGCATCAATAGTTTTATTATCAGCAACAATGCTTATGGCAACTGCATGTAATAAAGAGATTGAAGTAAAATACGATTATAATGTAAATGATTATGTACAGCTTGGGAAATATGAGGATATAGCTGTAACAGTTGATAAAACATCTATAGAGAATCAGCTTGTTGATGATAAGATTGCTGAAGATATAGAGAATAATACTACTTATTCAGAAGTCAGCAGAGGTGCTGTTGATGGAGATCAGATACTGGTTACTTATGTTGCTACAAGTTCGGGTTCACAGTCAACAGGGCTGTCTAATACAGATGGTGTTACAATGATACTTGGCAAAGATAAACTTGGACTTGATATAGAAGAGCTTGATGAAGCACTCTATGGAATGAAGGCTGGAGAGACTAAGGTTATGGTAATCGACTTGCCGGAAACATATAGCAATACCGTATATGCAGGAACTAAAGTAGTGTTTGAGCTTACAGTGCAGACGGTTTCACAGCCTAATGTGCCAATGCTTACTAATGCATATGTTAAGGAAACATTTGGATATGATACAATTGAAGAATATAGAGCTTCTGTTAAAGATTCATTAGCATCTACAATCGATTCTAAGGTTGATGATGAGATTCAGAAACAGGTTCTTTCAACACTTCAGGATACATGTAAGGTAAGTGGTTATCCAGATACACTGCTCAGTACATTACGAGACAGATATGACCAGTCTGTCGGATTCTATGCTGATTTTACTAACCAGTCAAAGGAAGAGTATTGCCAGCAGTTATATGGAATGTCATATGATGATTTCATTAAGAAGTCAGCAGCACAGCAGCTTATTATGGAAGCAATCGTGAAAGATCAGAAGTTCTCTATGAGAGAATATGATTACAAGGGCGATCTTGATGAATTCGCAGGAGACAATGGATATTCTGATGAGAATGCATTTGTTGAGAAATTCGGAAAAGATAGTGTAGTTAAGGCTATGCTTGTGCAGAAGGCACAGGATTATGTTATTGATCATGCCAATATTGCGTATAAGTAAGGCAAGAAAGAATTTAGGTTGTGTGTGGGAACCGTCAGCATATTATTGTGCGAGTCCTCATGGCGGCTGCACCTAGTGGGAGTAAATGCCGCTCTATACAGAGTTTATTACGGTGAGAGAAAACAAACGCGCTTCGCTTGAACGAGTTTTCTCTCACCGCTCTTTTGTATAGAGCGGCATAACTCCCACACGGTTCGCGCCTTAAATCGGACTCGCACAATAATACGCTGCCGGTTCCAATCTACGTTAATTCTGTCTTGCCTTGCTTATGCCTTCGGCATGTTGCAAGGCGGGCTGTTGATGTGCGATTGAGATAAAAAATCCATCCTGCTTATGCCTTCGGCATTTTGCAAGATGGATTTTTTTACTTTGTGCCTGTTGAGCCGAAGCCGCCTTCGCCTCTTTCTGTGTCGTCAAGCTCTTCTACTTCGTTGAATGATGCTGTGATGTATGGTGCTAAGACTATCTGAGCGATTCTGTCTTTTGGTTCTATGGTTACAGGTTTATCTGAATGGTTGTGGAGGGCTACTATGATTTCACCTCTGTAGTCAGAATCTATTACACCTACTTTGTTGGCTGGGGCAAGACCTTTTTTGCATGCCATTCCGCTTCTTGCATAGATGAGGCCTACGAGTCCTGTTGGTATCTCCATTGCTATTCCTGTTTTGATGAATTCAGTTGTGCCTGGCATAACTGTTACGGCTTCGGACATTCCTGAGTAGAGGTCTGCTCCGGCTGAGAATTCTGTTCCGTATGTTGGGATACAGGCGTTAGGATTTAATTTCTTAATATTAACTTTCTGTGACATTGTGTAAACTCCTTTTTATTATTAATCGTACAGAAGTACGATATTACCTGATTCGAGAGATTCTTTTACAAGGATTGTCCTCTGATTAGATGAACCCTTGAACTGAAGCATCATATCCTTCTTGTCTTCTTCATATTTGCCGTCAACTATGACGTCAATGTATTGAAGCATTTCTTTAGTTTCTTTCCATTCATTGCACATTCTTCCAACAATATCCTTGTCAAACAGATATCCTGTAAAGCACCATATACTCAGGTCAGGATATATTCTGCGTACTTCCCTCAGCAATGGAAGGAGTCCCTGCTGGTTGCTGTGTTCAAATGGTTCACCTCCTAGAAGTGTGAGCCCTGTAACATAGTCTGGGGCAAGGGAATCAATGATTTCTTTGATTGTATCGTCTGTGAAGTCCCTGCCATAATTAAAGTCCCATGCAATTTCGTTAAAACAACCTTTGCATCGGTGTGTGCATCCACTTACAAAAAGAGATGTACGCACCCCTGGTCCGTTAGCAATATCACAGGTTTTTATCTCGGCATAATGCATAATATAAACCTTCTTTCTAAAAGCTGCAATAAATCTGTATTATTAGCAAATAATGACATCTTATTACATGAATTACAGAATTATGAATGCTATATTAAGACTATAGCAAATGATTTAAATCTGTTGTACAATTATAGCAGATTTGCTCGTGACAAACAATGGAGGGTACATATAATGAAAATTTATTTTGACAAGCTTTACAGGTATGACAGATTACAGGAACCGGCAGGCATAGCACTTCCTTTTAAGGAAGGAGAGTTAAAGACTGCTGACAGGATAGCTATTACACAGAATGGCAGAAAATGCATGGTTCAGCCGAAGGTTACATCGAAGCATGCAGATGGAAGCATAAGATACCTGTATGTGGATTTTCTTGCTGATATTCCGGCTAATAAGGGCGCAGTGCTTGAGTTTGAAAAAGAGTCTGATGGAAGCTGCGAAGAAAAGGGAGTATCTGTTATTCAGACTGGACAGGGGCTGTGTGTTGACACAGGCTGTGTTACATTTACAGTAAAGAATAATTCTCAGAATATATTTGAAACACTTGATGATGGAAGAAAACATTATACCGCTCAGAATTTTGAAGGACCATATCTGAAAGATGATATGGGATTATACGACATTAATATTGGTGAATGGAAGATTATAGACGCAGGTCCTGTAAAATGTGTAATCAGAGCTAAAGGAAGTAACATTCTTAATAATAAAAAAGTTGATTTTGAGATAACACTTACATCATATGCAGCTAAGTCATGGATTGATGTTTCATACAGAATTATTAATACGACTTATGATGAACTTCATATCAAATCACTGGTATTTTATGCAAAGCCTGATGAGACAGTCACTGCAAGTGATGATTTGTTTGATATGCACATTAATATGGGTAATGATTCTACCGGATGTGGAGATGTACTTACGGATAATTCTAAAGAGAATGGACCTGTGTATCACACAAGAGGAACCGGGGAATTAGAGATGATATCTGGTAAAGCACCTGTTTCCAATGTAAGAACACTTGTTGGAAGCTCTAATTATAAGACTGATTTCTATATTGGAAGAGATGGAGTGCAGGTTAATAAGGTTATTGATGATGCATATCTTGTTAAGGAAGCAAATGAACATTTTGCAGAGGTATTCTATGGTACATTTCTTGCAGATTACACTGACGGGGATGATGGATTGTGTATAACTGTATATCAGGCACAGCAGAATTATCCGAAGGCAGTTAAGGCATATGACGGCGGAGTAGCTGTTATGCTTGTTCCAGAGGATATTGGAAATGTTGTTATGCAGTCTGGTATGGCAAAGGAACAGAGATTCCTGATGCATTTCCATGAACCGGATATGCAGATGTGGGAGCTTGATAACAGAAGTACAATATACCAGATGCCTGACAGACCATGCATAGCACCAGAGGAATTCAAGAAGGCAGAAGTGTGTATGGATGTATTCCCTGAACATCTTGTGGACGAAGTTGAAATTGCACTTATTGCAAGGGCTGATAACCATTCAAGATGTTACGGCATGCTGAATTGGGGTGATTCTATTGATATGGGATATACTTTACAGGGAAGAGGCGGCGGAAAACCTGTATGGAGTAATAATGAATATGATTATCCACATTCATGTGCACTTATGTATGCAAGAACAGGAATCAGAAGATTCCTTGACTATTTAATAGTTTCAGCAAAACACCAGATGGATGTTGATGTATGCCATTACAGCAATAATCCATTAAGAATAGGCGGACAGTGGGAGCATACAGCAGGTCATTGTAAGAATGGAATAATGGTATGCTCACATGAATGGGTTGAAGGAGTAATTGATTATTATCATTTTACAGGTGATGAGAGAGGCCTTGAGACAGCAATAAGTATAGGTGATAACATATTAAGACTTCTGGATACACCAATGTATGCAAAACCTGGAGAAGCCAATGCAAGAGAAACAGGCTGGGCTTTACGTGCACTTGTTGCATTATATGTGGAGACAGGAGATGATAAATGGCTTGCAAAATGTGATTGGATTATTGACAGCTTTAAGATATGGGAAGAGGAGTATGGCAACTGGCTTGCTCCATATACGGACAATACTCTTATAAGAGTAGGATTTATGATATCAGTAGCTGCAGGAAGCGTAATGAGATATTACAGGGTATTCCCAAGAGAAGATATTAAGCAGATGCTTATAAGAGCAATTGATGATGTTGTAGAGAATTGTACTCTTGACAATGGCTTGTTCTATTATAAGGAACTTCCTTCACTTTCAAGAAATGGAAATAACACACTTCTTCTGGAATCACTGGCAATTGCCTATGAACTGACAGGCGATAAGAAGTATCTTGAGTATGGTTTCAAAACATTTGAAACTAATATTAATAACACAGGAAGAGCAGGAATTGGTTCTAAAAAGGTTATAGATGATGCTGTTATTGTTTCCGGTGACAGCACGAAAGGATTTGCACAGAGCTTTATACCGCTTGTTACATATTATAAGGCACTTGGAGATACAGGATTAATTAATAATGTAAAACTGTATTAATAGTTTATTACGGTGAGAGAAAGCAAACACGCTTCGTTAGGGCGGGCTTTCTCTCACTGCTTTTTTTGTATATAGCAGCATTAACGCCCTCACAGCTTGGAAAAGTCGCAGATATTTACTGGTTTTTTTATGTAATATATAGTATAATCTTCCAAAAGTGTTTGTAATTGACGGAAAGGTGGTTTTTTATGAGAATCGGAATAAGAGCACATGATGTAGCATACGCTCCATTAGAGGAGCTTATACCTAATATACATGCACAGGGTTTTCACTGTATGCATATAGCATTAAGTAAGTCTATTAAGGAGTTTAAGCCGGGCGTGGAGACTATGACACCGGGACTCGCTATGTATATTAAGGAATTATGTACAGAGAATAAGGTTGATGTTGCAGTACTTGGCTGTTATCTTAACCTTTGCAATCCTAATCCTGAGAAGCATAAGGAGATTGTTGAGAAGTATAAGGCACATATAAGATTTGCAAGTATTCTTGGCTGTGGAGTTGTTGGTACTGAGACTGGTGCGGTTAATGAGGAGTATAAGTATGAGCCAGCTAATCACAGTGAGGAGGCACTTCAGTGCTTTATTGATAATTTAAGGCCAATAGTTAAATATGCTGAACAGTTTGGCGTCATTGTAGCAATTGAGCCTGTATGGAAGCACATTGTATACACTGTCGAACGTGCAAGAAAGGTGCTTGACGCTATTGATTCACCTAATCTTCAGATTATATTCGACCCGGTTAACCTGTTATGTGTTGATAATCTTGCACAGCAGGATGAGATTATTGAGAAAGCATTTGACCTGTTATTAAAGGATATTGCTGTTGTTCACTGCAAGGATTATATTGTTGAAGGCAGTGAGCTTAAGTCAGTGGCAGCAGGTACAGGAAAGGGTAATCCGGTGACCGGAGGAGGTCTTAATTATCCACTTCTGTTAAAGAAGATTAAGGAGCATAAGCCATATGTACACTGTACATTGGAAAATACTGTTCCTGAGAATGCAGTGGCTACAAGAGAATTTATGGAAAGAACATATGCCAGTGTATAAATAATGGGCTTAAGAAAACTATAACGCTGGACAATTACCAGAGAATGGAGGCACGTATGCCAGAGAATATAGAGTTACCAGGCGCAAGCCATAACAAAACTAATCAGGTTGAAAGAGCGGTGGATACACCAGCAGATTTTACAAGTCCTGAGGAATTATATAAGGATCTTATTACAGCTATAAAGAAATACCATCCATCTACAGATCTGTCAGATATCGAGAAGGCATACGAGACCGCAAGAAAGGCACATGAGGGACAGTTCAGAAAATCGGGTGAGCCTTATATAATCCACCCTTTATGTGTTGCAATTATTCTGGCTGAATTAGAGCTGGATAAGGAATCAATTATTGCAGGGCTTCTTCATGATGTTGTTGAAGATACAGTTATGACAAGTGAAGATGTTGCAAAAGAATTTGGTGATGAGGTAGCACTGTTAGTAGATGGTGTAACAAAGCTGACACAGCTCAATTACCAGCATGATAAGATTGAGGTTCAGGCAGAAAACCTTAGAAAAATGTTTCTTGCAATGGCAAAGGATATAAGAGTTATTCTTATAAAGCTTGCCGACAGACTTCATAATATGCGTACAATGCAGTATCAGTCACCGGCAAAGCAGATTGAGAAATCAAGAGAGACAATGGAAATATATGCCCCAATTGCTCATAGGCTGGGTATTTCCAAGATTAAGGTAGAGCTTGATGATTTATCAATGAAATATCTGATGCCTGATGTATATAATGATCTTGTTGAACAGGTCAACTTAAACAGACCGGGCAGAGAAGCATTTATAAAGAGCATAATTAAAGAAGTCGGCATGCATATAAGCAATGCCGGTATTGAGGCAGAGATAGACGGAAGAGTAAAGCATTTCTTTTCAATCTACAGAAAAATGGTTAACCAGAATAAGACGCTTGACCAGATATATGACATATTTGCAGTAAGAATCAAGGTTGACACTGTAAAAGACTGTTATGCGGCACTTGGTGTAATACACGAAATGTATAAGCCTATTCCGGGACGTTTCAAGGATTATATTGCAATGCCTAAGCCTAATAATTACCAGTCGCTTCATACAACACTTATTGCATCTAACGGACAGCCGTTTGAGATACAGATAAGGACTTACGAAATGCATAAGATTGCTGAGTATGGTATTGCAGCCCACTGGAAATATAAAGAGGGAAAGACAGGTGAGAAGGACAACCAGAGTGAGGAAGCAAAGCTTAGCTGGTTAAGACAGATTCTTGAATGGCAGAAGGAAATGTCTGATAACAAGGAATTCTTATCATCAATTAAGAATGACCTTAACCTTTTCTCAGACAGCGTATACTGCTTTACACCTTCGGGTGATGTCAAGAACCTTCCTGCAGGCTCATGCCCTATAGATTTTGCGTACAGTATCCACAGTGCTGTAGGTAATAAGATGGTAGGAGCAAGAGTTAATGGAAAGCTTGTTAATATTGATTATATTATTAAGAATGGTGACAGAATTGAGATTATAACATCGCAGAATTCCAAAGGACCAAGCCGTGACTGGCTTTCAATCGTGAAGAGCACACAGGCAAAGAATAAGATTAATCAGTGGTTTAAGCAGGAATTAAAGGAAGATAATATCATTAAGGGCAAGGAAATGGTTGCTAACTATTGTAAGACTAAAGGAATTGTTCTTTCTGACATTACCAAGCCTGAATATGTTGAAAAATGTCTTAACAAATATGGCTTTAAAGACTGGGATTCTATTCTTGCAGCCGTTGGACATGGTGCACTTAAAGAGAGCCAGATAGTAAACAGGCTTAATGAGGAGCATTTAAAGACCAAGAAGGCAGAAGTTACAGACAAAGATGTGCTTGAGGAAATCGTTGCCGCTGAGTCTAAGGAAAAGGCAAAGAAGAAGGAAGGCAAAGGTGGAATTGTCGTTAAGGGAATCCATGATGTTGCTGTCAGATTCTCAAAGTGCTGTAATCCGGTACCTGGTGATGAGATTGTCGGCTTCGTTACAAGAGGAAGAGGTATATCAATTCACAGAACGGACTGCGTTAATATTATCAACTTCCCGGCTAATGAGCGCGCGCGTCTTATAGAGGCTGAATGGGAGCAGGGACAGACAGCAGGCGATACTTATGAGGTTGAAATCAATATATTTGCCAACAACAGAACAGGTCTTATTGTTGATATATCAAGGATGTTCACAGAAGCAGAGATTGATGTAAAGTCTATGAACTGCCGTCTTAATAAGAAAGAATTCGCTACCATAAGTGTTGGTTTTGATATTCACGGCAAGGAAGAGCTTAACAGAATTATAGATAAATTAAGAAAGATAGACGGAGTTACTGATATAACAAGAACTGCCGGCTAAGAAAGGTTTGCAGATTATGATTAAGATAGAATCAAGAGTATTGGGACCGGTAGCTACTAACTGCTATCTTATAATTAACTTGGATAACAACGAGAGTATTATTGTTGACCCGGCAGATTCACCGGAGTCTGTATATGATATGGTTGTGCGTTCAGCAAGCAAGCCACAGGCAATACTTCTTACACATGGACATTTTGACCATATAGGTGCTGCTAATGAAGTGCGTGAGCATTATGGAATTAAGATATATGCATCATGTGATGAGGAAAAGCTTCTTGCTTCACCGGCAAGAAACCTGTCAAATGCATACGGCATGAGTCTTAAAGTTACAGCAGATGTACTTCATAATGATGGGGATATTCTTGAACTTGCAGGACTTAAGATAAAGGCAATCCATACACCGGGACATACAGCAGGCGGAACATGCTATTATATCGAATCAGACAAGACACTTATGTCAGGTGATACACTTTTTGCCGGTTCAGTCGGAAGAACAGATTATCCTACAGCAAGCTCTGCTGCAATGATGGAGTCGCTTCATGACAAGCTTTGCAAGCTCCCTGATGATACAGACGTATATCCCGGACATGGAGAGTTCACAACGATTGGATATGAAAAGCAGAACAATCCGTTTATGTGATGCCCGCAAGAGAAAAGGAAGCAACGATGATATATATTAAGATTGATAATGATGTATTTTATGATGATGCGGTTGTGCTTGTCCGTTCATTTTATCCAAGAACTGAGGTTATGGCACTTAAGGCAGATTCCAAGCCGGAAGAGAATGATGAGATTCTTTCAATAGAAGTTCCTGATATCACAGGGCTTGATAAGAAGAATGCCCATGAAGTGTTTAAGGACAGTTTATATAAGAAGCTTTCAGAAAAGACAGGCAAGAAGCTTCCGTGGGGATATCTTACAGGAGTAAGGCCAAGTAAGATTGCGTATACAATGCTTGAAGAAGGTGCAACAGAGGAACAGATTAAGAAACATTTTATGGACAGGCATTATGCGAGTGAGGAAAAGGCAGACCTTGCACTTACAGTAGCAAGGAAAGAGTTAGATATACTTACGGATATGGATTATAAGACAGGTTACAGCCTGTATATTGGAATTCCATTCTGTCCAAGTATATGCCTGTACTGTTCATTTTCATCATATGCACTTGGTGCGTACAAAGACTATGTAGATAATTATGTTGATGCACTTATTAAGGAGATAAGATATGTCGCTGAATCCATGAAAGGCAGAAGACTGGATACAGTGTATATGGGTGGCGGAACACCTACAACTTTGAGTGCAGCACAGTTAGATAAAGTACTGACAGTGGTTGAAGAAACATTTGACTTGAGCGCATGCCGCGAGCTTACTGTAGAAGCCGGCAGACCGGACAGCGTGACACCGGATAAATTCAAGGTTCTTAAAGCTCATAATGTTGGAAGAATATCTATTAATCCGCAGACAATGAATCAGAAAACACTGGATTTAATCGGAAGAAAGCATACGGTTGAAGATATTAAGAATGCTTATGCAATGGCAAGAGAAGCAGGACTTGATAATATCAACATGGATATGATTCTTGGACTTCCGGGAGAGGGTGTAGACGAGGTTTACCATACACTTAATGAAATTAAGGCGATGAGGCCGGAGAGTCTTACCGTTCATTCACTTGCAATTAAGAGAGCTTCAAGACTTAATATATTGCGTCAGCAGTACACAGAGCTTTCAATCGAGAACACAGACAGTATTATCGCGATGACTGAGCAGACAGCAAGAGATCTCAAAATGCAGCCTTATTATATGTACCGCCAGAAGAATATGGCAGGTAATTTTGAGAATGTTGGCTATGCAGTCCCGGGACTTGAATGTATATATAATATTCTTATTATGGAAGAGAAGCAGACGATAATTGCATGCGGCGCAGGTGCTTCAACTAAGGTTGTGTTCCATAATGAAGGTGATGAAAACCATTCTGTGCGTATTGAGCGAATCGAGAATGTCAAAGATGTCAGAAGCTATGTTGAGAGAATTGATGAGATGATTGAGAGAAAGCGGAAGTTCTTTGGGGAGAATGAGTTTTGATAAATGGAATGGATTGACTGGCATGGGGAATGTGATAAGCATAGGTAATCAGGGCTTTGATAGTATAAGAGAGAACAATTACTTTTTTATAGATAAAAGCAGTCTCATTAAAGAATGGTGGGATTCTGGTGATGTTGTTACTCTGATAATACGCCCTCGCAGGTTTGGCAAAACGCTTAATATGAGTATGCTTAATTGTTTTTTCTCTAGTAAATATGCTGGAAGGTCAGACTTGTTCAAAGGCTTATCAATATGGGATGATTCCAGTTACAGAGATATACAGGGAACTTATCCTGTCATATATCTCAGTTTTGCTGATGTTAAGCAGACAAGCTATGCCGAGGCAGTTTCTAAGATTAAGAGCATAATATTGGAAATGTACTCACAGTATGAAAGAATGATTGATAAGGATGCTTTGACGGACAGTCAGAGACAGCTGTTATCAACAATTAAGGTTGGAATGGATGATATTGCAGCCCAGAATTCATTAAAAATATTATCTTCTGTACTTGCAGAGACAACAGGAAAGAAAGTCATAATATTATTAGATGAATATGATACTCCTATGCAGGAGGCTTATCTTGACGGTTATTGGGATGAATTCACAGCATTTATAAGAGGATTCTTTAATGCAGCATTTAAGACAAATACGTATCTTGAGAGGGCTATGCTCACAGGTGTTACAAGAGTTTCAAAAGAATCAGCATTTTCAGATCTGAATAATCTTGTGGTTGTCACAACGACATCTGACAGATACAGTACATGCTTCGGATTCACACAGCAGGAAGTATATGCGGCACTTGACAGTTTTAATCTGGGTGAGCAGAAAGATAATGTCAAGAAATGGTATGACGGTTTCACATTTGGCAGACGCAAAGATATATATAATCCATGGTCAATAACGAATTATCTAAAAGAACAGAAGTTTATTCCGTATTGGGCACTTACAAGTTCTAATAGTATGATAAGCAGACTGATACAGTCGGCATCGATAGACATGAAGATGGATATGGAAACTCTCCTTAATGGTGGAGAAATAACCGTTTGCTTTGACGAGCAGATAGTATTCAGCCAGCTTGAAAATGATGAGAATGCAGTCTGGAGTCTGATGGTTGCCAGTGGATATCTTAAAGTATGCGAAGTTGAATACAGAGGCATGATGGGTAAACCATGGTATCATCTTGCTGTTACTAACATGGAAACACTCAGCATGTTTACAGGTATGTTTACAGGATGGTTTGCTGACAAAAGCACTAATTATAACAGCTTTGTCAAAGCATTTATCAGTGGGAATGTAAAAGAAATGAATATATACATGAATGATGTTGCTTTATCGACAATAAGTAATTTTGATTCAGGTATGCATCCTTCATCAGTCAGTGAACCTGAGCGTTTTTACCATAGTTTAGTCCTTGGATTATTGTCTGAATTGTATGATACTTACGAAGTGAAATCAAACAGAGAAAGCGGATATGGAAGATATGATGTTATGGTGATTCCTAAGATTGATAAGCAGAAAGATGCTATGATTCTGGAATTCAAGGTATGTGATATCGACACAGAAGGTACGCTTGAAGATACTGCGGAGGCGGCATTGCAACAGATTAAAGAAAGACAGTATGATGCTGAACTGATAGCGAGAGGTATAGACAGAAAACATATAAGACATTATGGTTTTGCTTTCCAAGGCAAAAAGGTGTTAATAAAGGAACAATAATAGAAAGTCCTTATAATGATATCGTCAAAGTGATATCTTTATAAGGACTTAATTTAATATTGGGGCAGGTTTTGTCGTCTTTATATATGGGAAAATGTGTCGCAAAGGCTGCAGAAGGCATGATTTGCAAAGCCCACTAATTAGTTATAATTCGTATAATGTGTAGGTCTTTTTTGCTACGAAATGGAGCTGGATGAGTTGAAAAACCCACTAATTAAGAGCAAAGTTAGAACATAGTAGGTGTTTACCCTGTAATATGTGTGTATAATAAAAATGAAGGGGAAGAAAAGACCTACTCAATGAAAGATTGAGTGGGTTTAAAGTAGAATAACAATAGGTCAACGCATATAAGGAGGGAATATGTATATGGTGGAAAAACTGATAGATGACATCGTAAAGACTAATTCAACTAATTATCTTACAGAGGCAGGAAAGAGGTTCGTTAGTAATATAAAAAATAAGAATGACATTAAGAAGCTGCTTGCAGATAACCGGGATTTCTTTATTAAATATGAATCCAGTGCAGACAGAATGATGGATGATATAGCGACAGTTTTGTCAGATAAGAATCTTGAGGAACTGGCTGGAAAACTGTGTGAAGATTCGGGATATTCTTTTAAGGCAATACTTATAAAAGGACTTACAGATTGTATGAGTGAATATGAGATACCACATGAGGTGGCATGTCTATATGCTAACAGGATATTAGGTGCAGTATTGCATGAACTGCCACAGGTTGCTCCGGACAAATATGACAGGTATTTTCAGAGTGAATGGAGAATAGAACAGCAGCAGGCAGAGGAACAGATTAACCAGAAGCTGGAGAAGATAAGCAGTCAGATGGCGGTATATACAGCTAAACAGATGGCGATATATTCAACAGATGCTTTGGATTTACAGTTAAAGAGGCAGACGGTGAATCCTAAGATAGGCATAGATTTCTTTGACATAGATGATGATGAATTTATAAATAAATTCAATAAATTAAAGAATGATGAGAAAGTCTGTGTGAGGGCAAGATGCAGGGAAGAGGCTGTATACTGCATAATAAATGAATTGTGGAAATCAGGGGAGAAACGACCAATATTCGTTGTAAAGAGCAGGGAAGACTGGGATAAACTAATGGCTGTCAAAGAATCAGGAAATATATATATACCATGGTTCTATGCGGATGAAATAGTATCAATAGAGAATAATACTAATATATTTGTGTTTACTGACGAGGTGCCATCATTTTCAGATAACGAGATAGAGTTAAGACCAAGGACATATGAGACAATACGCAGAGCACTGACTAGAGCAGGAATGGGAGTTAATGAAGCAAATGAACTTGTAAGTGAAACACATGGATTATATATTCCGATGAAAAGAAGAATATTTAATGGGGCATTTTTAAAGAAACCAGAATGGATTGATGGATTGTCCGTAAAAGTAAAAGCTACATGTCTGCTTGCAGGTCAGTGGACAGATGCTGACGGAGATAAGGCAGTAATAGAGGAACTTAGTGGATGTGAATACGAAGAATTTATAGAGCAGATTACAAAATATGCAGGTGGAGAAGAACCATTTGTTCATATAATAGGAAAAGGAAGTGAGAAACAATACTATCTGGCAAGTGTGCAGAATACATGGGAATATTTAGATGTACCGACAGACAGTGACATATGGGGAAAGTTTACAAGGGCATGCATAGATGTGCTGAATGAGTCAGAAACATTATTTACATATACATACGCAGAGCGTTTTGCTGCAAGATACAGAGGAGAAAAATTATTCTGGTCAGCTAATATAAGACGGGGAATGTTAAATACACTGTTAATAAAAGTGCTTCATAAAGACCATGGAGATTCACAGGTGGTTCTTGATGATATGGTTTCTGAAATACTTGGATATGTAAATACAGAACAACAGTGGAAATACATATCAAGATACTTTAGAGAACTATGTGAGTTATCCCTTTCCATGGTACTTGACAGATTAGAGAATGAATGGGAGAAGTCTACAGGATTGTTGCTGCTTTTTGACAGGCAGAGTGATAACTTCCTGTTTGAAAGAAATGCTTATATAGATATACTGTCTGGAGTTGAAACAATGCTTGTACAGAAACAGTATGCTGCGAGAGCATTAGAATGGCTGCTTCGCATAGATGATAAGTCATACAAATATACGTCCAATACACCAGAAAGTATAATACATAAAGCAATATGCAGCTGGATTAATCTGTCAGCCTTCAGAACAGTAGATGAGAAAGTAAATGCTGCCAAAATAGCTCTTAAGTATGACAGGAATGGATGGGAACGCATATATAAGGCATTGCCACAATATGACAGTAACATTATTGGAAATATCATATGCCCACATTACAGAGAGCATGTGACAACTGAATGGATGGCAAAACAGGATATAGTAGAAACAGCAATACAGTATGTACAGCTTCTTATAAAAGAAGCACATTTTAAGCCAGAACGGTGGGAAAAGCTTCTTAATATAGCGGATGATGTACCAGATAATATTAGAGAAAAACTGATAAATGGCATGCTATATGAAATAAGTCAGATGACAGATGAAGAAAAAATACATCTGAAGAATTTCATTAGAAAGATAATATATAAAAACAGATATTTCAATACAGCAGAATGGGCACAGCCTGAAGAAATTGTTGAACAATACGAGAAGCTTTTAGATGAGATACATACGGATACTCCTGAATATGAGTATGAGTACCTTTTTGTGCAGGAGAATGACGGAGTACTGCTTAATCCTGTTGAAACATGTGATAATAATGCCAGACATGATGACAACGAAAAACAGGTGCAGGCAATAATAGCAGATGAAGTGACACATTTTAAGAAGCATAACTTAAGTGTGGCAAAGCTTGCTGCAATATGCTCGAAAGAAAAATGGACAACTCTTGGAAGGTGTCTCGCCAGATATTGGAGTGGTGTTTTTGATGAAGAAGTATTCTATGATTTATATAATGCACAGAGCCTGAACAGAACGATGGCTATTGATTACTGCAGAGAGCTGGCTTATAGTGGTGAAAATGTATATCTGTATATAATGGAAATACATAAAAAGAAAAAATTAGACGATGAATTTCTTGTTGGGATATACAGATTAGAAGCGGAATGTTCAGGTGAGGATATACCACAGATAGATAAAGCACCAGAACATATAAAGAAAATGTTCTGGCAGCAGGCAGACTACTATATGACATCAAAATATATCTGGGCGCTTGGCGAATGCAAGAAATATGGAAATGTAGATGTGTATATTAAGCTGTTATACAGAGCAATGTCGGATAAATATTTTGGTACGGAACAGATATACGATTATGTTGTATCATTAAAAGATATAGACGATATAAGGAATGTGTCGGATGTATCATATTATCTGAAAGAAATATTAAAACAAATGCATAAAAAATATATAGATGATGCTGTAAAAAGTTATGAGCTGGCTACTGTTGAGATAAGATTTTTCGGAGCATTAAAGTGGCGTGATATGAAATGTTTCCAGAAGATAGTCAAAGCAGACCCTGGTAATTATGCAGAGCTGATAGCAATAATACAATAATACGCAGAAAGGATAATGATAATTCTGAAAAAATGCTGACAGAAGAAGAAAGTACATACATCAATGTAATGTGCCGCCTGTATGGAGAAATTAAGTTCTGTCCGGCAGAAAGAAACGGAAAAGTTATAGAATCAGAGCTAAGAAGCTGGATAGAAGAATTCATGATTCTGCTTGAAAAGAATGACCAGAAAAGTCTGTTCAGTTATTATATTGGTAAGATGTTATCATATTCACCAGCTGGGAAGGATGGTTATTATCCATGTGAGGCAGTAAGAAATGTGCTGGAAGACTATGCAGATGATGCTTTAATATCAGGTTATGTCACTGAGAAATATAACAGCAGGGGAATATACAGTCCGTCTGATGGCAGAACTGAAAAGAGTCTTGCAGCCAGATATAAGGAAAATGCAGATTATCTTAGTACAATATATCCTAAGACAGCAAAGATATATTACAGATTGTGTGACAGATATAAATATGAAGCAAAGTGGGAGAGAGAAAGGGCGGAAAATGGTGTGTATTGAATCAGGATATTGTAGTGGTATAATAAATTTGTAACAACTTGTTTGAATAATATATTATAATATTATTCAATCAAGGAGGACATCACTATGTCAGTACGTTACAGCGAAGACTTCAAAAAAGAAGTAGTTAAAGCCTATATGGCTGGTAATAAATCAATACCACGGATTGCTATTGATTATAACATTTGAAATCACCAATACTGCCACACCTGATTTTATAAAAAATATTATAGAGAAATTTAGTACAAATATAAACAGAAATGAACACAACCTCCAGAAATGGAGGTTTATGTTTAACAAGGTGTTCACGAAAAGAAAGATAAGAAAAATCATGAAAGAAAGGAAATGCAAAATAATGAACAAACAAGAAAGCGATATCTTGAATACGCTTTTATTGGAACCATTTATCAATCAAAGGATTCTAGCAGAAGTATCAGGTCATTCATTAGGAGTAGTAAACCGTTCACTAAAGGAACTTATCAAAGCTGATTATTTAGATGAATCTATACGTCCAACAGTGAAAGCAATTACAGAATTCAAACAGAAAACTCCACAGCGTGCTGTTATTCTGGCAGCGGGATTCGGTATGCGGATGGTTCCCATTAATACGGAAATGCCAAAAGGTCTTTTGAAAGTCAATGGTGAGCCATTAATTGAACGTATTATCAAGCAGCTTCATGAAGTTGGGATTAAAGAAATTTATGTGGTTGTAGGTTTCATGAAAGAAAAATATGAGTACTTGATTGATGAATATTGTGTAGAACTCGTGGTTAATGCTGATTATGCGGCAAAGAACAATTTACATTCGATCAAACTTGTAAAAGAACATTTGGAGAATGCTTACATTATTCCTTGTGACATTTGGTGTAATCGAAATCCGTTTCATCGCCATGAATTGTATTCCTGGTATATGGTTAGTGACATGGTGGTCAATGAAAGCAATGTTCGCGTTAATCGTAAAATGGAACTGGTAACTGTGCCAGAAAGTTCTGGTGGCAATGCAATGATTGGTATCTGCTATCTGGTAAAAGAGGATGCAGATACAGTTGCGAAATGTATTGAAGAGTTATGTAAAAATCAGCGGTATGATGGAGCATTCTGGGAGGAAGCTCTTTATAACAAGGATCGGATGATAGTACTAGCTCGCGTGGTTCATTCAGCAGATGTAGTGGAAATCAATACTTATGAGCAACTACGGGAAATCGACAGCAATTCTAATCAGTTGAAAACAGATGCAATTCAGGCGATTTGCAATGTTCTAAAAGCAAAGCCGGAAGCGGTTACGAATATTACTGTTTTGAAAAAAGGTATGACAAATCGGTCTTTTCTGTTTACTTGCAAAGGAAAAAAATATATCATGCGTATTCCGGGTGAGGGAACTGACCAGCTTATCAATCGTCGTCAGGAGGCAGCAGTTTATCAAGTTATTGAAGGAAAGCACATCTGCGATGATATTGCGTATATCAACCCACAAAATGGCTATAAAATCACGGAATTCTTGGAAGGTGCAAGAGTATGTAATCCATTGAACTACGAAGACGTTAAGAAATGTATGATGCGGCTACATGCGTTCCATGACTTGAAATTAAAAGTAAATCATGAGTTTGATATTTTTTGGCAGACGGAGTTCTACGAAACACTGTGGGATGGAATGCCTTCTATTTATAAGGATTATGAGAAAACAAAAGCAAATGTTTTGTCACTAAAGCCTTATATTGATGCACATGTGGGAGAAAAAGTTCTGACTCATATTGATGCAGTACCGGATAATTTCCTTTTTGTGGAGAAGGACGGAAAAGAAGAAATCAGACTGATTGACTGGGAGTATGCAGGAATGCAGGATCCTCATGTGGACGTTGCAATGTTCTGTATTTATTCTCTTTATAATAAACGTCAGGTTGATCAATTAATTGCAGCCTACTTTACTGAAGGCTGTAGTGATGAGATTAGAATCAAGATTTATTGTTATATTGCAGCTTGCGGACTTTTATGGAGCAACTGGTGTGAGTATAAGAGAAATCTCGGTGTGGAGTTTGGTGAGTATTCGCTTCGACAGTACCGATATGCAAAGGATTACTATCGAATCGTTCAAGAAGAATTGAAAAAGCAAGGGGAGGAAGAGTAAATGCCAAAAGTAGAAAGAGCTATTATTATGGCAGCTGGTTTAGGAAATCGAATGCACCCAGTGACACTGTCAACACCGAAACCGATGGTTAAAGTGAATGGGGTGCGGATGATCGACACAGTCATTGATGGTCTGCATGAAAATGAAATTTATGAAATTTATGTTGTTGTCGGTTATCTTAAAGAACAGTTTGTGACACTTGAAAAGGAGTATTCTGGTGTCAGGTTGATTGAAAATCCATACTATGATACTTGCAACAATATATCTTCCCTTTATGTAGCACGAGAGCATATTGAAAATGCAATTATTCTGGATGGTGATCAGATTATTTATAATCCTGAAATTCTTGCACCAGAATTTGAACGCTCTGGTTATAACAGTGTTTGGACAGATGGTGAAACGGATGAGTGGCTTCAGACTGTTGAGAATGGCATTGTTACGGCATGCAGTCGGACAGGTGGAAAAGGCGGATGGCAGCTGTACAGTATTTCCCGCTGGACTGCAGAGGATGGAAAAAAACTAAAACGTCATCTCGAAATTGAGTTTGAACAAAAGAAGAATCAACAAATCTACTGGGATGATGTGGCGATGTTCTGCTACCCAAAGGAGTATCAATTGGGTATCTGTCCTATGAATAGAGACGATATTATAGAGGTGGATAATCTGAGTGAGCTAATTGCTCTAGATGCCAGCTATAAAAAATATGTGGAGGAAAAGTAAATGAATACTAAAAAAGAACATGCAAAAATAGACTGGATGATAACACTGGTGCCCTTGGCAATCGTAATTGCATTATGTGTTCTATTCTTTTTGGCACCAGAACAATCGAATGCAGTACTGAGCCAGATTCGTTTTTTTTTAGGTGATACTTTTGGAACATATTACTTAGTAATTGGATTGGGAATTTTCATTCTTTCTCTGTATATTGCTGGCTCTAAGTACGGTAACATAGTTTTTGGCGAGCAAAATGAGAAGCCGAAGTATTCTTTTTTTGTGTGGGGTTCAATGATGTTCACCTGCGGTCTTGCAGCAGATATTCTGTTCTATTCGTTTTCGGAATGGGTGTTGTATGCAACTGATCCGCATCTGACAGAGATGGGAAGTATTCAGGATTGGGCAGGCGTATATCCACTGTTCCATTGGGGCTTCATTCCGTGGGGATTCTATCTGGTACTGGCTGTTGCCTTTGGCTTTATGCTCCATGTAAGAAAAAGAAACCGTCAGAAATATTCAGAGGCTTGCCGTCCGATTCTTGGAAAGCATACCGATGGCTGGGCAGGTCGCATTATTGACCTGTTAGCTGTATTTGCACTCCTGGCTGGTACTGCTACCACATTTAGCGTGGCAACACCGCTGATGGCAACTATTATTGGCGAACTGTTCCATGTTGCCGTTAGTCGTACTGTAATCAACATTATTATTCTTCTGATTATCTGCGCTGTATATACATATTCTTTACTGCATGGATTTAAGGGAATCAGCAAGCTGGCAAACATTTGTATTTATATGTTCTTTGGTCTGATTGCCTTTGTGCTTCTGTTTGGTGGAGAAACACGGTACATTATTGAAACTGGTTTTTCTTCACTTGGTCGAATGATACAGAACTTTGTTGATCTGTCTACATTTACTGACCCACTCCGTACATCGAACTTTCCGCAGAATTGGACGATTTACTATTGGGCTTATTGGATGGTTTGGTGTGTGGCTGCTCCGTTCTTTATCGGAAGCATTTCTCGTGGCAGAACAGTGCGTCAGACAATTCTTGGTGGCTATATATTTGGTGTTGGTTCCACATTGACGAGCTTTATTGTACTGGGTAACTACTCTATGGGAATGCAGGTGACCGGAAAAGCTGACTTTATTGCACAGTATCTGGAGAGCGGTGACCTGTACGGGATGATCGTATCTATCATTAAGACGATGCCGGGTGCGCCTGTTATTATGGTAGTTGTTTTGTTGACAATGATTGCTTTTTATGCGACGTCTTTTGACTCAATTGCATTGACAGCATCCTGCTACAGCTATCACACATTGAGAGATGGTGAGCAACCGAATAAGGTCATTCAGTTGATGTGGTGTATTTTGCTGATTTTGCTTCCGATTGCATTGTTGTTTGCAGAAAGTTCTATGAACAATCTTCAGTCGGTGAGTATTGTGGCGGCATTCCCGATTGGAGTGGTAATTGTGATGATTGCGGTTAGCTTTATGAAGGATGCCAAAAAATATATGGGAAATATGGAAGAAAAAGGTCAGCAAGAGGTTGATAATGTTGACAACGAAAAATAAATTTGACAGGAGAGCATGTTGAATTTTAAAAGTACAATATAAAAATGTGTTGATAGTAATCAGAATCTTTGCAGTTGGATATAAAAGGGTCAGGTTTTATAATAATTTTTCTCCCGCTAATTTCAGAAAATGTCTATTCAGGTTTATGTTTTTAGAAAATAAACTGCCTTTGCAAGATATACTTGTAACCATGAATATTCCTATATGTAATATTGTAAATTATATTTCGGATGACGAGATGATTGCTGGGTGTACGGATAGGATTGGGAATGGGTGGATTAATGATAATGAATGGGATGAAATATATAACATAAATTTATAATAAGATTGAAGTCAGCAAAGGCAATTGCGTCATGGTAAAAGCCGGTACGATTCATGCTATCGGAGCTGGCATCCTGATATGCTAAATCCAGCAGAATTCAAATTGTACTTACAGAATGTATGATTGTGACCGCAGGGACAAGTTCGGAAATAAGCGCGAGCTGCATGTAGATAAGGCTCTTGATGTTGTGGATACTAAAAGATATGTGCCATATGAAAGCAGCATTAATGCATATGATGAAGCTACGAATGAAGCCGCAGCAACTATTGAGGCGGACTCATCAGAAGGTCAGTTATTAGTAAGCTGCAAATATTTTGAATGTTATAAATATGATATATCCGATTCAGTATCTATTAATGTTGATACAGCTTCTTTCCGCTCTGTGATATTTACGGAAGGATGTGGAACTATACGCGTAGGAGAAGATGTTAAGGCATATAAAGTGGGTGATAGTTTCTATATAACTGCAGGTAATAAAACTGTGGAAATAGAGGGAAACTGTGTTGCTATTGTTACGAAGGTCTGATTGAGATGCAGGTATGTATTTGTCTAGTTCTAGTTTTGTTATGGACACAAAATAATGCATGAATTTTTAATTAAATATATGTGAAATTGACCTCCGTTGGTGAAGCATTTGCTTTGCTGGCGGAGTTTTTTTGATATTCTGGAATGTGGTTTGTGATTGGAGCAGATAATTCAGGTAGAGAATTGCAATATTGATTGATAAACGGATTATAATATGTTAATATTTAGGCAAGTCGGATTGTGAAAATAATTGTTTGGATTAATTCAAAGATACATAGGGTAAGGAGTAATGTACTATGGGTAAGGTTGGGTTAATTCAAGTTGTAAAACGAAGTCCCCTTGGGGACTGGGATATTTGATGGGAGAGAGGTTGATGAGGCCTCTCTTGAAGTGTTGCTATTATTAAATATAAAATTATTGAAAGAGTAAAAAAATTATATATTAAATATGATTATATAAAAAGGAGAATTTATGGCTTTTAAGACACGAAAAAAAGAAGAGTTTTCATATTCATCACCTCAAGAGATGTATCAAGATAATAAACTAAAAAAAATAATGGGACCATTAGATTATCAAGCAGTAATGCTGGATAAGTATATAGAAAATTATGATGAAAAGACGTTGGCATTAGAATTACCGACGGGAAGTGGTAAAACTTTAGTGGGATTATTAATAGGCGAATACAGAAGACGTAAAAATAAAGAAAAGGTGGTGTTTTTATGTCCTACCAATCAATTAGTTAATCAAGTGGTTGAACAATCAAATTTAAAATATGGATTAAAAGCAATTGCTTTCTGTGGAAAACAAAAGGAATATTCGCCAAAAGATAAGAGTAGTTTTCTAATGGCAGAAGCTATTGGGGTTACAACATATAGTTCGTTTTTTGCATTACATTCTTTTTTTGAGGATGTAGATGTCATAATAATGGATGATGTGCATTCTTGTGAAGATTATATTATGTCAAATTGGACTATTCAGATTGATGGTCAAGGTACAACTTTTATTGAAATAGCTGAATTATTAAAACCATTTATTAGCGAAACAGATTATAAGTATTTATTAGAGGATGAATATATTCCAGAAGTTGCATCATGGTGTAATATGTTGCCTATGCCTTTAATATTAAATAAACTAGATGAACTTCAATCAATTTTGCAACAAGGCATAGAAGGTGGTTCTTCAAATTATTATGCATATTTGAGAATGTCTGAAAACTTGAAAGAGTGTAATATATATATTGCAAATAGAAAAATTCTTATACGTCCTTGGATAGCACCAACTATGTCCTTTAAACCATTTGTAGATGCAAAACAAAGAATATTGATGTCTGCAACACTAGGAAGAAGTGGTGAATTAGAAAGAATTACAGGTATTGAAAAAATCTTTCGTTTGCCAATAGTAAATGATTGGGACAAAAAAGGATTGGGAAGAAAATTTTTTGTTTTTCCGGATTTATCATTGGGAAAAGATGAACAGTGGAATATAATTGCAGCACTTCAAAATTTGTGTAAAAAAAGTGTCTTTCTGGTTCCCGATTCTCAATCGGTAGATGCTATTAAACAATTTTATGAAGATAATTTAAACGACACAAAAGTTTTTGATGCAAAGGATATAGAAGAATCTAAACAATCATTTGTAGATAGCCCTGCTGCAACAGTTATTTTAGCAAATCGTTTTGATGGTATAGATTTTTCTGATGATGAGAGTAGATTGCTATTTATTTGGAATTTACCTAAAACGACTAATTTACAGGAAAAGTTTTTAATTACTAGAATGGGAGCTTCAAAACTATATGCAGAAAGAATACGAACGAGGATAATTCAGGCTGTGGGTAGATGCTCAAGAAATCCTAGTGATTATTCTATTGTTTGTGTAATAGGGGATACAATTCAGAATGATTTAACTAAAAAGGAAAAAATTAAGCAATTTGCGCCAGAACTGAGAGCAGAAATTCAATTTGGTTTGGAAAATTCTATGGATTATTCAAATGTGAATGATGTGTTGGAACAAGCTGAAGATTTTTTGAATAGAACTGCAGTGTGGCAAAGAGCGGAAGAGGATATAGTACAATTAAGAAATGAATATTGGAACGAAGAAAATAATGCAGAAGAGCAGATAAATCAAAAGCTACATCAATCGGCAATTCTTGAATTGAAATTTCAATATTCGTTATGGAAAAAAGATTATAAATCAGCATATGAATATGCTAATAATATTGTTCAAAATTTAAATGCACCTGCGCTAAATGGATATAAATGTTTTTGGAATTATATGACGGGATGTATGGCGTATTACTTATTTAAAGATGGACAAGCAGAGTATAAGACATCAGGCATACAGTGTTTATCGGATGCAGTAAAAGAAAATATGGGAATAAGATGGTTGCCTGGCTTATCGGAAAAATTGTTTTTTGCTAAAAGTGAAGATGTTAAAGATACAGATTTTTTTGTTGATTGCATTGAAAAGATAGAAAGTATTTTTACATTATTGCCAACATTGCAAAAAACAGAGAAAAAAATTGAAAGTATTTTAAGGGATTTAAATTCGTCCAATGGAAATGAATTTGAAAGAGGTCATAAAGGATTAGGAGAATTGTTGGGATTTATCTCAGAAAATCCTAATAGTACAGGTGCCCCTGATCCATATTGGATAATTAATGAAAATAATTTAGTCGTTTCAGAAGATAAAATTTATGAGGAAAAAGAACAGGTAAAAAAAGTACCGATATCTGATGTTAGCGAGGCTGGAAGACATAAAGCATGGATTGTTGAACACGAGAAAAGAATAACGAAAGGCGCTAATGTATATACAATTCTAATTACTAACTCGGATGGGATTGATGATGAGGCTCGTATATATGCTGATGATATATATTATGTGAATAGAAAAGAATATGTTGACTGGGCAGTTAAAGCACTTACAGTCATTCGAAGCGTATGGAACACGTTTTCAGGTGAAGGGGAGAGCGAATGGAGAGAAGCGGTTCACAAAGAATTTATAATAGCAGGAATAACTCCTAAAGATTATTTGAATTTTGTATGTAATAAGAAGCTTAAAGACATATAAATATTTGTCGCTTATTGTTTTATTTGGAACTTGGCTGAGTTGCATAAAGTTAAAATTTGAAACCAAAGGATTTGTTAAAAACATTGAGCTTGATGGAGGCGCTGTGATGAACAGTCTGATTGTAACTTATATGTGGGTTCAGATGGAATGTCCTACGGGTGTATGTGGGGTTCGTAGCCAGATGCTTATATGAAATCAAACAGACGAGAGAATAATAAAACGTAAATAAACGAAAATACACCTAGAGTTTTAACCTCTGAACCCCACCAATAGATTATTATAAAAAGTCCGAGACATATCCCGGACTTTTTGTCGACTAGTGTATGATCTTGTGGCTGGCGAACCATTTCGATGAGTCTTTAGATTCCAGAGCTGGTAATGAGTCCTTATAGGGCTAGAACAAACCACCGGTTAAGCCGTTGGTTCTGATTGTTCTTTGGGAGATTTTATGGCTAAGGTATTGAAGATTTATGATGAACAAATAGCACTTTTGAATTGAAACTAATATTAAAAATCTATGAAACTCTAATAAATTAATAACTAATTTAATATTTGATATTCAATGTCAGATAAGAAGTCGGGTTTCAGATTCATGCATATCTCATTATTTAAAGGCACATGAATATATTCCATTATGGGGCTTAATATTATATTAACATTAGGAACAATCAGCAATTTTTATAAAGTTATGAATCAAAAAGAAAAACAGGAGACATCAAAAATATTTAAAATACAAGATAATGAACTTGAAAATATTTTGATGAAATATATATTGCAAAGTAAACACAAAGGAGTCATATACGTCTAAACAAAAAGATAAAAAGATAGTTTTTTCGGAAGAAATAGATAGCAGCATTAATGGTATTGCATTGGGAACAGCATTTGTTATGCTATCTATATTTGTTGTTTATTTTAAGATATTTAATACTACAATATAGCAGAAAAATTTATAGCAGTTATTCTTTTGGGATTGGGAATAGCTGGAACTTTAACTGAAATAGGGCGGATAAAGAAGGCAGATATGAAAGGGCTGGATGATTTAATTGTAGGGTTATTATTAACAGTTGTTTCTGTTGTTGTTATTTTAAAGTTTCGAAATGTAGCATTAAATATTGGTTTATTTATAGTACTGTTACTAGGTTCGTATGGAATGATTAGAGGAATATTAGAAATTCTCTATTCATTAAAGCTTCAAAGAAGAAAGAGTAATAATGTTAAAATAGAAATTATGAAGATTGTTGTAGCTGTAACTGAATTCATTTCATTAATAGTTGTGATTTTACAACTTGTAAAGGAATTAGTATAGATAAACAAGTTAATCTGTATTTACAATTTGTCAAGAATTTATTATGAAGATGCTGAATATATAAATACTGATGATATTGTTTTGTTAGAGAGGTTCTATTTTAAATAAATTATTATTTTGAGTACATGTAATTAGGAAAATGATGAATTTTTATATTGAAAATAAAAACACAAAATACGTTGATAAATAAAAAAAACAATGATATATTATATTTGTATGAGAAATAAAAACGAGTAATGTGTTTATAAATTTGGAGGTAGACATGAAACTTCTTCGTATTACAGCGGAAGGATTGCCGTTATTTAAAGAAAAACTGGACTTATCATTTTACGCACAGCAGAGAGTGTCTGAAGAGCAAAAGAATATTCTATATCCATTATTTTCAAATATTTATGTAAATTCTGCAACAGGCTTTATTGGCATTAATGCGTCTGGAAAGACCTCTGTCTTAAAGGTTATTTTACTTGCATTGGAAATACTCAATAATGAGCCAATTAATCATATTGAATCTCGAGATATATTGGGAAACTCAAGCCAGATTAAATTAAATATGTTTTTTTATTCAAGTAATACAAAAGAAGTATGCCGATTGGAAACAATAATTATTGCTCAGAAGAATAAATCAGAAGGAATAAGGTATAGCATCGGTTCAGAGTCATTGTGGACAAAATCTGCGGATGAGGTTATTACCCGTAAGGCAATGCTTAATTTTGAAGGAAGAGAGCCTATAATGGTTAGAAGCAGCCAGGAGGATTTTTTATCAGATGATGTAAGTATTATGATTGCGAGGAATAAAAAGACTAAGGATAATATGCGTATTGTTAATCTTCTGAAATACACAAATGAAAACGTTTTGCGGATTTCTGAAGATATTCCAGTTGAAGTTATCACTTTTTTGGATCCGACAATTGAAAAATTACACTTTGATGAAAATGACAATAAGATATTAATTCATTTGCAATTCAGAGGCAAAGAGGAAATTCTTTTAAATAATCCGGCAGAGCTTAACAATTATCTTTCATCAGGCACTGTGAAAGGAATGATTATTTTTACATTGGCAAAAGAAGTACTACAGAGCGGTGGTTATATTGTAGTGGATGAAGTAGAAAATCATTTTAATAAAGAAATTGTAACAACATTGCTGCGTTTTTTTATGGATAGCAAGCTGAATAGAAATGGTGGAACTCTTATTTTCTCTACACATTATCCTGAATTATTGGATGAATACGAGCGCAATGATGGTATATTTATTACCAGAAATAGAAATGGCATTACAGTAGAGAATCTTTCAAACATACTGAAAAGAAATGATATCAAGAAGAGTGATGCATACCAGAGTGGATTTCTTGAGGGAACAACTCCGACATATGAGGCTTATATGCAGTTAAAGAAGAGTATTGCCTCAACACTTGGGTAGGAGGTGCTGATGGAATTAGCAAATTATAAGGCATGTATTTGTGAGGGTTCAGCCGAAAATGCTATTATTGATATACTTCTGGATTATGATCTTATGATTTTCAAAAGAGAAGAGATGATTGAAGAAGAAGTACTTCGTTGTCGCGAGGGCAAGAAGTTTGAACAAAAATATTTGAGAAAAGGTTTCAAGGATAAAATTTCTGTAATTAGAATTCTTGATTCAAGACACGAAAATTTTAAACTTAGCAAGGCATATGCTGACAAAGTGGATGTTATTAATGTAGTAACTGCTCCAGAAATAGAGATGTTGATTATTTTTAATGAGGACAAATATAAAGAATTCAAGAAATCTGCGAAAAAACCCAGCAGTTTTTGCAAAGAAGATTTAAAGATGGCAGAAGTAAAGTCATATGATTTTGTGAAGAATTACTTCAGAGATCCAATGGTTCTTGTAACTGCTATAAGAAAGTATCATGAAATGTCGAGAGTACCTAGGGGAGAATACACATTATTGGACTTGTTAAGATAGGTGTATGTGGATAAAAAGGAGAACCCATGAAGGAATACGATAAATATCTAAAGTTATTAAAGGAAAAATATCCCACAAAACAGTCAGTTTACCGCGAACTTATTAACTTGAATGCAATTATGAATCTGCCAAAGGGAACAGAGCATTTTATGAGTGACCTTCATGGGGAATATGATGCATTTTACCATATAATTAATAATTGTTCGGGAGTAATTAGGGAGAAGGTAGCGATGCTGTATGGAGATGAACTTACTGTATATGAGCAGCAGGAGCTGTGCACTCTGATATATTATCCGAGAGAGAAGCTTTCTATACTTATGGATGAGAATAAGGTGAATGATGAATGGTACAGAAATGTACTTAACCAGCTGATTCAGATTGCAAAGCTTCTGTCTTCTAAGTACACAAGATCCAAGGTGCGAAAAGCAATGCCTGTGGATTTTGCATATATCATTGATGAACTTATTCATGCACAGAAGGATGAAGATGACAACAGGAGTGTGTACCACAGACAGATTATGGAAACAATTCTGAGCCTTCATAATGGTGATGAATTTCTTGTTGCTCTTACTGATCTGATTAAAAGACTGGCTGTGGACCATCTTCATATACTTGGGGACATATATGACAGAGGAGCACATGCAGATAAGATATTAGATCTTCTGATGGAACATCACAGCGTTGATATCCAGTGGGGAAATCATGACATATTGTGGATGGGAGCTTTTTGTGGCAATCCGGTGTGTATGGCACTTGTGGTCAGGAATAATATTAAGTACAAAACTATGTCAATTCTTGAGAATGGTTATGGAATAAGCCTAAGATTTCTTCTACAGTTCGCAGTTAATACATATTCAGATAAAAATGTTGATGACGCAGTCTATAAAGCTATTTCTGTGATTTTATTCAAGCTTGAAGGGCAGCTTATTAAGAGACACCCGGAATACAGAATGGAAGGAAGACTTCTGTTGGATAAGATGAATCTGGATAATGGAACGGTAAGAATTGGTGATAAGGAATATTTCCTTAATACTACAGAATTTCCAACTATTGACATGAATAATCCTTATGAGCTTACTATGGAAGAAATGTTTCTGATGGGGAGATTCAGGGCAGATTTCATTAACAGTATGGCTCTTGAGAGGCATATTAATTTCTTATATGACAAAGGCAGCATTTATAAGATTCATAATGGAAATCTTCTGTTTCACGGCTGTGTGCCACTTGATGAACAAGGTGTATTTGATGGAATTGTTGTGGATTGCAAGTCGTATTCAGGCCGTGAGTATCTTGATTATTGCGAGTCAATGGTAAGGCAGGCAAGAACCGGCGATTCAGATGCAGTTGATTTTATGTGGTTTTTGTGGAGTAATATATTATCACCAGTGACTGGAAGGTGTATCAAAACATTTGAAAGAACTTTTCTGGACAAGGATAGAAATGCTGACTATAAGAAGGTAATTGAAGAGGATAAGAATCCATATTATGTCCAGTATGAAAATGAAAGAATTTGTAAAATGATTTTAAGGGAGTTTAATCTTTATAATGAGAATGCACACATTATTAATGGACATACTCCTGTCAGGACAAAGGAGGGGCAGCACCCTGTAAGGGCTGGTGGAAAACTTATTGTTATAGATGGCGGTTTCTGCGAAGGATATCATGCTGCCACAGGAATAGCTGGTTATACACTTATTTATAATTCGCATGGAATGAAGATTAAAGAACATCATCCGTTTATGAGTATTAATATGGCAATTAATAGTAATAGGGATATTGAGTCTGAATCACAGGTTGTTTATGTGGAAAAGCAGCGGGTGTTTGTAAAGGATACTGATAACGGAAAGCAGATTGCGGAGGAGATTAATGATTTAATGAATCTGCTGAAGGTGTATAATTCATAAAATATGTGTAAATATGTAAGTTATATAATTATTTCCACTTGATTTCTATCCCCAATAGAATGTAGAATTATAAGATAAACTAGATTATTATTACGAGGAGTTGCAGCATGGAAATTTATGAAATGATTGATCTGCAGGATTGTCCAAGATGTTTTGGACCTTCTATATTAGAAGAGGAAGATCACTCTTATTATGTGATGTGTATGGATTGCGGCTGTCAGTCAGCATCATTTAGGTTTGAAAACGATGAAGACAGGCTTGATGCAGCTAAAAGAACAGCAGAATTATGGAATAGCGGTAAGGTGATATTTACAGGCCGTTCGGAATAGATATTGGAGGGAGATTTTAATTTATGAAGAGCAAAGAAGAACTTTTTAATATGCCGATAGTTGAACTGAGGGAATATATGAATTCTCTTTCTAATGCTGAAATACAGGAAGTCGCAAAGATATTTGAGGAAGATGATATTGAGAGAGACCCACTTGAACTTCTTACAGCGTCGAAGCTTTTTGATTATATGAAATATGCAAATGGTTCGGTGAATATTGAGTTTTAGTTGTTTAAGATTTTGAAGTGATTTTTCATACGTTGTATGAGAATAAATATTAATCAGGAGGATTATTAATGAAAATAGCAGTAACATACGAGAATGGTCAGATTTTTCAGCATTTCGGACATTCTGAGAGCTTTAAGATTTATGAGACAGAAGGAAAGAATATTGTCCGTGCAGAGGTAATTGGCACTGATGGAGCTGGTCATAGCGCATTGGCAGCTGTTCTTAAGGATAAAGGTGTAGATGTTCTTATATGTGGTGGAATCGGCAATGGTGCAGTCACAGCACTTTCAGAAGCTGGAATTGATGTATATTCAGGAGCAGATGGAGAGGCAGATGCAGCAGTTGAGGCATATCTTAATGGCGATTTAACATCAGCAGGAGTTAATTGCGACCATCATCACGATCATGAAGATGGTCATGGCTGTGGACACTGTGGAAGCCATGAAGATGAAGAGTCAGGTTGCGGACATTGTGGAAGTGATGAAGGTGAATCAGACTGTGGTTGTGGCGGCTGCGGCGGTGGCTGTGGTACATTTACACCATCATTTGAAGGACCTAATGTGGGAAAGAAAGTAAAGGTTCATTATAAAGGAACTCTTAATGATGGAACACAGTTTGATTCTTCTTACGACAGAGGTGAACCGCTTGAATTTACTTGTGGAGCAGGAATGATGATTCAGGGCTTTGACAAGGCTGTTGCAACAATGAATGTCGGAGACGTTATTGATGTTCATCTTATGCCAGAGGAGGCGTATGGAGAAGCCGATCCAAGAGCTTTCATAACACTGCCTATAAGTGAGCTTCCTGATGCAGAAGAACTTAAAGTTGATGATAAAGTATATCTTCAGAATATGTATGGACGGCCATTCCCAGCTAGGGTTGCTGCTTTAACTGATACTGAGATTACATTTGACGCTAATCATGAGATGGCAGGAAAAGAACTGAATTTCAGGATTGAGCTTGTAGAAGTTTTATAATTGAATAATATTAAGATACCGGCTGGTACAGCTAAATGCAGTATCAGCCGGTTATTTTATTGTCTGGAAACAAGCTCTTTAGTCAGCCGTATCCATTCTTTCAGTTCTTTCCGGTTTTCATCTTCCTTGCGGAAGGCGGCGGAGAATGGTATACGCATGTCTGGGTCGCCAATCTGTAATACGACTGAATCAGGTGAAAGCTTCATTGAAGTAAGATAACTGTTTAGTGTAAATGCAATTCCATATCCCTGTTCAGCAAGTCGGATTCCTGCGTCAATACTGCTTATCTTATAGGTAAGCTCTGGCAGGACATCAGCATAGAAAAGGGCGTCTTCTTCAAGCTGTCTTATACTCTGGTTGCTGTGCTGCAGGATGAATCTTTCTTTTCTTACATGCGCAAGATCAAGCCATGGATAGACGCATGATTCTTTAGACTCTGCAAAAGAGACAGCAGGGTGGCTTTTGGGAAGAATGGCAACAAGACAGTCTTCATATATGGTTTCATAGGAAAGTCTGGTGTTGCTCACACTGTTATATCCAAAGAACATATCAAGGTCACCGGCAAGAAGCTGCTCTTCATGGTCTGAGAGATGTCCGTCAATGGCATATACAACTGACTGTGGATACAGTCTGTTAAATGCAGTCATAACAGATGGAAAGAGAGACTCAACCTGACGTACCATGTAACCAACGCGGAGTTTAACAGCTACATTTTTGCCAATATCAATCATGCGGTCTTCAAGCTCAAAGCATTTCATAGTAATATCTCTGGCAGATTTCACGAATTCCTCGCCTGCATATGTAAGAATCATGCGGCGGCCTTTTCTTTCAAAAAGCTGTATGCCAAGTGAAGTTTCAAGCTGCTTAAGATGTATGCTCAAAGCCGGCTGCGACAAGAACAGAGCATTGGCGGCTTTGGTAAGATTTCCGTAATTAGCAATTGTAAGAACATATTGCATGTCTTTTTCAGTAATCATATGAATTCCCTTTCTAAAATAGTGCATGTTTCAATAATAATGTAATAATTATACATAATTAAAATGTATCAATCAATTGAAACTATAAATTAGATTTATACTTTCGATAAAAACATACAATTTTATTTTTAGTATGATTTATATTAAAATGTATAAAAATATAAATTTGTTATGGGAGAAAATTTCATGGAAACAAAAGCAAAGAAAAAATGGAAAACGCCACATACATTTGTAATACTTGTGGTAATTATTCTTATTGCTGCAGCGGCAACATATATTGTGCCGGCAGGCGAGTTTACAAGATTTAAAGATGCAGCAACAGGCAAGACTTTAGTTGAAGCTGGAAGTTATCACAGAATAGCATCAAGTCCGCTTAATCCGTTAAAGATTCCTTCAGCAATCTATACCGGAATTGTGAAATCAGCGTCAACAATTACATTTATGCTGATAATCGGCGGAGCTTTTCAGGTAATTACATCAACAGGCGCACTTACAGCGTTATGCAAGAAGTTATCTAAGACATTTTCTAAGCACAAATATGTTGTAATTCCTGTATTTTTGACATTATTTTCTATATTTGGATTCACAATGGGAATGTCATCAGAGGTTATGATATTCGTTCCTATTGGAATTACACTTGCGTTATTCTTAGGGCTTGATAAAGTTACAGGAACAGCAATGATTGCACTCGGTGCAGCGGTTGGATTCACAGCCGGATTACTTAATCCGTTCAATGTAGGAGTTGCGCAGGATATAGCAGAATTACAGTTGTTCTCCGGGATGGCTTACAGAGTATTTATTCTTGTTGTGCTTCTTGCTGCTACAAGTGCATACATAATCTGCTATGCAAGAAAGGTTGCAGCACATCCTGAAAAAAGCGTAATATATGGAATTCCTGAAGACCAGGAGTACACATTTGACAATGCAACAGACACAATTACGGTAAGACAGATTGCAGTTCTTGTTGTTATGGCACTCGGCTTTGGAATACTTATATATGGTCTTTCAAAGAAGGGCTGGTACTTTGAAGAAATGTCAGGTCTGTTCATATTTATGGGTGTAATATGCGGATTTATCAGCGGTTACGGTCCTAGCAGAATTGCAAGGGAATTTGGAGAAGGTGCTAAGGGCATCATAGTTGGATGTCTTATAATCGGAATTGCCCGTACAGTTGAGGTAATCTTAAGTGATGCCAATATTCTTGATACTATCGTGTATGGAATTGTTAATATTGTAAATGTTATGCCAGATTCAATTAAGGCTGTCGGCATGTTCTTATGTCAGTCACTTATTAACTGCGTAATTGTGTCAGGAACAGGTCAGGCAGCAGTTACAATGCCACTTATGGTGCCGGTTTCAGACCTTGTAGGAATATCAAGACAGACATCAGTACTTGCGTTCCAGTTAGGAGACGGATTCTCTAACTCAGTACTTCCAATGTCATCATCACTTATGGGATATCTTGCTGTATCAAAGATTCCTTATAGCAAATGGCTTAAGTTCATGATGCCACTGTTCCTTATATGGACAGCACTTGGATGCCTGTTTATGCTAGGTGCATTAATGATTGGATATTAGAATTGATTAGGAGCAGATATTATGTCAGACGATATTAAGAAGCAGCTTGGAGCGGTTATCGACAGCTATAAAGAAGATTTATGCCAGATGGCAGATGAGATATTCGACCTTGCGGAGATAAGCGGGGAAGAGTACAAGACATCTGATATATTGTGCAGTTATCTTGAAAAAGAAGGATTTGTGGTAGAGCGTGGAACAGGACTTGAAACAGCATTCAGGGCAACATGGGATAATGGAAGTGACGGCCCGGTGATTGGAATTCTTGTTGAATATGACGCTCTTGAAAAAATCGGACATGCGTGTGGACATCATCTTCAGGGACCTGCCGGAATAGGGGCAGCAATCGCAGTAAAGAACTGCCTTCAGGATTATCCATGCAGGCTTGTTGTGTATGGAACTCCGGCAGAGGAAACTCTTGGCGGTAAGATAATTATGCTCGATAAAGGTTATATGAAAGAGCTTGACCTTGCATTTATGTCGCATGGTTCACCTAATACATCAGTAGATGAAAAATGTATGGCACTCGAGAATTTCGTGGTAACATTCCACGGAGTAAAAAGCCATGCTGCAATAAGTCCAGAAGAAGGACGCAGCGCACTTGATGCAGCATTATTATCATTCCATGCAATTGAGATGTTAAGAGAGCATGTTAAAGATGACACAAGAATGCATTACACAATCCGTAATGCAGGTGGTCCTCCAAATGTAGTTCCGGACCTTACTGTTGCAGAATATACACTCCGTTCATACAGCACGAAATACCTTGATGAAGTTGTAGAGAGATTCTACAACATTTTAAAAGGTGCTGCGCTTATGACTGGAACAACATATGAGGTTCAGAGAGACCTTCCATTTAAGAGCAAGGTTGTGTGCCATAAGGTCAATGACCTGCTTATGGCAAATGCAGTATATGAGAATGCCCCATCGATTGCACCACCACGCGCAAGGACTGGTTCAACAGATTTCGGCAATGTGTTATATGAAGTTCCAGGCTCATGTATAAGAATTGCATTCACAGACAAGGATGCAAAGCCACATTCAGAAGCTTACCTTAAAGCAGGAAAGAGTGATGCAGCGCATAATGCTATAGTATACGCAGCGAAGATAATGGCTGATTCAATATGTGATGTTCTTGTTAATCCTGAGCTTCTTGCACAGATAAAGCAGGAGTTTGACGTGGCAAGAGAAAAAGGCTGATTAGTGGGTTTAGCGATAAAATTGAATTGAATTAATAGAGTTGTAATCAGGCGGCGGAGAAATCCAAAGCCTGATTTTTTATAATTTGTAAGCATAAAAAATTGTATAGACACAATATGTCTGACTTGAATGCTATTCTTAATATACAAACAACCTGTATTTACAGTCGATTTATGTACAGATGAAAGGAGACATTTATTATGGGATTTTTCTGGGCTAATGTGAAAGCTAATATTGAAGGAGCAGTTGCAAATGCAAAAATGCATTACTATGAGGATAAGCTGAGAAGCGACGACTATGATGAAGACGAAGAAGAAGATTATAATGAGGTGCAGGAGGAATATAACGCGGACAGCATAGAAGATAGTCCCGTTGCTAATATCCAAAATAACTGGAAATCAATATTATTAGTTCTTCAGACAGAATATAATATTCAGGATATACAGATGAGTACATGGATTAAGCCACTCAGGGTAGAAAATGTGGAAGATAATATTTTGAATTTATCTTTTAGAAATGCTGATGATAACGAACAAGAACATAATATGAATGTAAAATATGTACAGAAAAGATTTGCAGATTTATTATCAGATGCAATTGCTGAATATATGGATACTCAATATGTAGTGAAGATTAAATAAATGGATGATACTTAGTTATAATTAAAAATTGATCAAAGACTTTATCGTCTGGCAAAAATATAAGTCATATTATTGAATGATATATCAGGTGGAGGAGAAATCCAAAGCCTGATTTTTTATAAAATAAAACAATATGACAATAAATGTCTGACCTAACTGATATTATTTTAGAAGAAACAAGCCGGAGACTATTAAGAAGGTAGCCGGTGGACAATATCAGAATACATATACAGGATGGAATAATTATGCAGAACGAATTAGAAGGATTATATAACATGCTTGTAAGTCAGACAGATATAATGAAAAATGTGGATGAATTAGTAGAAAAACAGATTGAACATGAGCTGATGCAGTTCAAAGAACTGGCAACATGGAGCGATTATGAATGTGAACGTGATAAATACATGGCAGTTGCCGAAGTTGCGAAAAAAGAAAGCTTCATGGCAGGGTTTAACTATGCAGTGAGATTACTTGAGCGCACGCACAACCCTTAAAACACGTTCCTTTTCTTTATCAGAAAGAGACTGAATCTCTTTCATGATTTCCCTGTCGATTGAAGAATAATCTCCAGTATATTCACCTGATAACACATAATCCACAGTTACACCTAGTGCATTACATATATAGATAAGTGTAGGCAGGGAAACTTTCACACGGTTATTTTCAATATTGCTTATATGAGAAGTATTGACCTCAGCGGCACTGGCAACAGCGTCCTGTGGTAACCCTTTTGATAAGCGTATTTCTTTTAACTTCTTTCCAATACTTTCAAAATCAATATCCTTCATGAAATCCCCCACAACAAAGATTATAAACTTAATACATATAATTGTAATATTGAATTGTTAATGTTATAATTATCTACAACTAAAACAAGATTAGTTATGGGCAATATAAAACATTTATAAAATAAAAAGACAAAATATGACACTAAGACATATAATGTCCAACCTGTCTGATATCATTTAAACATAACAAGAAGTCAATGCCTCTGCGTTTGAGAGCAGCTGCATTTTCTTCGTAAAACAAGGAGACATGTGATGAATAATAATGTTGAAAATGATAATGATGATTATGTATATCTGAAAAGACCATATTTATTTAATATCAGGTACAATTCAAGACAGGTGTGGAACAAGCTGCCAGATGAGGAAAAAGCTCCGTATGTTAATTATGAAGAATATTATGAGGAATGCCGGCTTATAAAGTTGAGAAGCATAGGATATCCGATACTGGCAATTGTTTATCTGTTTTTATTCGTGGTTATGTTGCTGTATATTATATATGTGTTTACAGGATTTAATATATTTTCACTTATTGTATAGCGAATTAATATTAGAACTTATATTTGTGAAAATGTTGCATAAAAATTCACAAAAACTGATTTTATATTAGCATTTTCTACAACAAAGTGCTAAAATATTAACAGTTTAAATCGTGAAATATTGCATTGCATTATCTTACTGAAATGAGGAGAATGACCTATGGAGAATGACTACAACGATAAAGTAAGCCGTGTACTAAGCTTGTATCAACGTTTTATGGAAGGAGAAGTAGTTGACAAAGAAGTTGAAGTTGCCAGATATGGTGTATCTGAGCGATCCATTCAGCGTGATATAAGTGCAATTAATAATTTCTTTGAACAGGAAGCTGGAAAGAGCGGAGTAATCAACACAATCGAATATGACAAGAAGAAAGGCGGACATTATCTCAATCAGATATACAAAACAAAGTTGACAAACAGCGAGATACTTGCAATATGCAAGATACTGCTGGACAGCAGGGCGTTTATCAAGAAAGAGATGACAAGCATACTTGACCGGATGATTGATTGTTGTGTACCAAAGGATAGTCAGAAACTTGTAGAAGACCTGATAAGTAATGAAGAATTCCATTATGTTGAGCTTACGCATAAGTCAGAATTTCTTGATAAAATGTGGGATATCGGGCAGGCAATACATGAGAGCCGTTATCTTGAGATGGATTACAAACGTACCAAAGACGGTGAGATTGTAAAAAGAAAAGTAAAACCAGTCGCAATAATGTTTTCAGAGTATTATTTTTACCTGACGGCATTCATTGATGATGAAGAGGTTAAAGCTGATTTTGATGTGATTAATGACGCATTTCCAACAATATACAGAATTGACAGGATTAGCAATTATAAGGTGCTTGACGAGCAATTCAAGATTCCTTATGGCAACCGTTTTAAAGAAGGTGAGTTCAGAAAGCGAATCCAGTTCATGTATGGAGGCAAACTCCAGAAGGTCAGGTTCAAGTATAAAGGGACAAGCGTGGAAGCAGTTCTTGACAGGCTGCCAACCGCAAAGATTCTGGAAGAAAAAGATGGCATATACACCATATCCGCAGAGGTGTTCGGCAAGGGCATCGATATGTGGCTGAGGAGTCAGGGCGATATGGTGGAAGTGATATAAGGCTAAGGAGGAGACAAAATGAAAGTGGTTTTAAAAATTAACAAATTTATACAAGATAATATATTAAAATGGTATTATTTTATATCTATTTATCTTGTAATAAGTTTAATGAATTTTGGATTTATAAGTTTAATTATTCCTACATGGGGTTGCTATATTATAGAAATATTATTAACAGGATTTTTATTATATTATATAGCAGTTGTATATAGCTTCATTCGTGATAAGTATAAAAAATATATGATTTCGCGAATGGATCATATTGATGAGCAAATGCTGAAAATGCACCAATATATAAATGAGTTGGATGATAACAATAGAAATTTATTCAATGAAAGAATAGACTCTTTGATTGAAAATTTATCTGAAAATTCTAATCAATTGACAGAATTAATTAATGATGCTCAGAAAACAGTTGTAAATACAGTAGAGTCTAATACAAGTAAATTACAGGATAGTATAATTGATCAAATTAATGAAGAAACACAGTTAACTATAAGTGTAATAGAGAAGTGCAATCGCAAACAATTAGATAAGATTGATGAAGATATGAATTTGAATATGAAGCATTATGAAAAGGTGGTTTCAGATATTTCATGTTTAAATAAGATTTTAAATAATCAGGCATTGGAAATCTTAGAAAAAATAAAGAAAAATAAGGAGTTATTTGAAGAAAAGACACAATTATTAGATAATAATCTTACAAGTATTTATAATTCCATTGTAGAAAATGTTGAAAACTCTTCTAGTGAAATTAAGAATATAATGGTTGATAATTCAAATATTATTAATGAAAAAATATTAGAACTTAATTCAGATATGAATAGAAGCAACGAAGAGTTTAAGGCTTTATATAAAGAAAAGACACAGTTATTAGATGATAATGTTACAAATGTTTATAATTCTATTATAGAAAATGTTACAAATTCGTCTGAAGAAATTAAGAATATAATGGCTGATGACAGAACAATGATTATTGATAATTCAAATATTATTAATGAAAAAATATTAGAACTTAATTCAGATATAAATAGAAATGATGAAGAATTTAAAGCTTTATATAAAGAAAAGACACAATTATTAGAGGATAATCTGACAAATATTCATAATTCTATTATAGAAAATGTTACAAGTTCATCTGATGAAATCAAAAATACAATGGCTGATGATAGAACAATGATTATTGATACTCTGAATCAAGATGTTGAAAGAGTTGAGAAGGCTGTTGTTAATAATTCAGAGACTATCAATAATAATATATCAGAAGTTAATGCGAATATAAGTAATAACAGTTCAGAGATAATTGATAGTTATTGTATACAGTCAAAGTCATTAGAGGATAACATTAAAGAATTCAGAACAATGGTTTCTAACAATATGACAGATTCCTTTGGTGAAGTAAAGAATATAATGGCTAATTATAATGATGGAATAACAGAAACTTTAGAAAAAGAGTTTAATAAAGTGGAAGATTCTTTTGCGGATAAAACAGATAAAATAAAAAATAATATTTCAGATTTGAGTAATCAGATGATAGATTCAAATATTGAAATTATGGATATTTATAAAGATAATTCTACATTATTAAATAATAATATATCAAATACTCAGGCTGCTGTTATTGAAAGTATAGTTAATTCTTCGAAAGAAATTGATAATATATTATTTAATTATAAGAATGAAACAATAGAATTAGTTGAGGTATTGAAAAAAGCTGTAAATGACAATAATGAAATAATAAAGAATAATTTTGATGAATATTCAACGAAAGAAGTTACAAAATCTGAACAATTAAATAAATATGTTGATAATATTATTGGATTAATAAATCAAAATAAACAGATTAATGATAATAAATTCAATAAAATAATAAATCAGAATGAAAATAATAATACAAGAACATTGCAGCAAATTGATGATTTAAAAGAAAAAGTTCAAAATACTCATAATGATATTATTAGTAAGTCAGGTGATTTAGAAAAGGCTATAATTGACTACAATAAATCTGTTGTAGATAATAACTTGAAATTATCGACTAAATTTGATAATGAATCTAAAACAATAACTGAAAATATAAAAGCTGGCAGTAAAACAATTGATGATAATCTCATTAATATAAAGAATTACATACAAAAAAATAATAAAGATATTCTTAATAATATGTCTGATATTAAGAGTCAGTTGAATCAGAGTGAGTTAAGAACTGATGAGAAAATACAAAGTTTATCTTCAAGTTTATCAGATATAGAAAAGAGATTACTCAAAAAGTTTGTAGAATTGAATGATTATCAATCTGAAAAATTTGATGATAATAAAAAACTGTATGACAGATTATTTAATCAGATAATAAATTTATCAAGAGAATCAAAACAGCAGATAAAGAGTCTTTCAAATGAAATCATCAAACAGAATGATGAAGTTATAAAGACTAATGCAGATTTAAAACAATTAAATACAGATTATTTGAATAATTCTCATGAAATTACTAAGAAGTTAGATGACTATAGTAAAGATACAGACTATTACTTTAGAAATTATCAATCTGATATTAATGCTAGATTGGAAAATATAAAGAATAGTATTAGTGGTATTGATTCTTTGATGATATTTATTAAAAAATATATTGAAAAGAATCAGACAGATTCAAATATTCAAACAGAAGAAAAAAAGCCTGACAGAATAGAAAAAATTGAGGATAAAGATACAAAATCTGTATTCGAAATGCACTATAAAAATAACAAACTTACTAAAACAGAACGTTATGTTGAAGGGAAAAAAGTCTTTGATGTAGAGTATTCAAGCGATGGAATGGAAGAGAGCAGTAGAGATTATGATACTAAAGGACAGATTATAAGAGAAATCTATTATCATCCAAATGGACAGGTTAAGAAAAGAATAGAAAGATTTAATCGCAATGGCTCTATAAAAGAGGAGATTACCAATTATGATAAAAAAGGTAACAAAATAAATTAATGGAGGATAAATATATGTTTTTAGGAATGTTAAATGAAAAAGAAGGAAAAAACTTTTTGGAACTTGCTAATATTGCAATGATGGCTAATGGCGATGAGGTCAAAGAAGCGGAGAAAGCCGTGCTACAAGCCTTTAAATTAGAATTGGAAATGCAGGATTACGTTATTAAGAATAAGAAACAAGAAGAATTAATAACTGCTTTTCAGGCAAGTACTAAAAAAATAAAAAAGGCAGTAATTATAGAACTTGCGGGAGTTTTAGATGCTGATGAAGGGATTGATGATATAGAAGACAGTTGGATTAGAAAATTAGGAGAAGATTTGGGATTCAGAGATTCAGAAATAAAAAAAATGGTTAGATGGACACAGGATTTCAATGATCTTTTAGATGAAGCATATGAGTATATTAATAAACGATAATAGGAGGAGTAATCATGGGAATTTTTGGAGGATTTATTCGTAAAATTGGTAGTGCAGCAAAGAAAGTAGGTACTGCAGTCGTAAGCGGAGTGAAGAAAGTAGGTACTGCAGTCACAAATGGAGTAAAAAATGTTGCCGCCCGAGTTTCAGGTAAAGATAAGTATGAAGAAGCTCAAAGATTATATGATGAGATATCCAAGCGGTACAATGAAAAACGGGAACATTTTCAAAAAGAAATAGAAAGGATTACTGCACTTATTGAAGAGCATGTAAAATCAATAAATGACAGTAAAAGAATGATTAAAATGGAACTACTTCCTGCTATGGTTAATAAAATAAGTAAAATAAAGGATATACGGATTTCTGATGAGTATAGTGTAGAAGAGTATATTGAATCAGTATTAAATGTAGATTCTATTAGAAGTAGAGAACAACTTTTTACAATAGATTTTAATGCTCATAAAGTAAAAACTACATTTCAGGCAATATTTACATTAGGATTTTATACTAGGAAAAAAGCTAAAGAAACATTATGTAATGTGAAAGAAGAAGAAAGCAAAATTAATTCAGAAATTAGTAGAATGGATAGCGAATTAAATAAGATAAACATTATAGAAAAGTCAATTAAGCAGGTTGCTGATATGTTTACTTCAGTTATTGAAATGTATAATAACATGTTAATTAGGTTAGATAGTTCTATTAATTATTTATTAGTTAGAAGTTTAGCATTTGCACATCAGATAGTCGGAAAGCAGATGAGTGTAAAAGTTTTACCAATGATGCAGCAAAAAGAGGTTGAAGCTATATATACTGCAAGTAAAATTCTAAAGGTAATGGCAGAGACTCAGCTTTTGAATGTTGAAAAACAGAAAGATGTTCAGGAATATGATAGAAAAATAAGTGATAATAAAAAAGAATTTGAATCAAAATATAAGGCTGCATAGGAGTGTTAAGTATGGATGAAGAGAGAAAAAAAGCAATAGAAGAATTAGAATATGCGTCACCATTAGAAATTAGCAGATTATTACAGGAGATGGAATTATATGATGAGAAGACATCTCAGGAAGTGTTAGATGAGGTTCATGAAAAATTTGATTCGGCAGAACACTTGGAGGATGAAGTGCTGAAACCTGTGTTTATGTCAGTTATAGATGGACTTCTTGAAGCTACATCTGGTGGAAGAGCAGCGAGAAAAAAGGGACTTACAGCATCTAGAGTTGTTGAAGAATGTACTAGTTTTTCATATGATGATTTGGAGGATAATCACACCAATGTAAATGGATATACGGAATATAAAAACATTAATCATGATGAAATCGAGTATCAGGTTCAATTAGAGAAATGGAAAAAAGATGGGAAAAATGGTGACCGACCACAATATAATGGTTCAGTTAATTCAAATTCAACCCAGGAATATGTAAGGTCTAATTTAGAAGATTCATCTGCTATGAATGATTACAAGGAAAAACAGCGTCATGGTGAGAAAAAAATTAAAGATGAATACACGGGAAAAGATAATTTATATGTTAGCCAGAATAATATGCCTGATAATTATAATGATGAGACACATAGGAAACAGGCTCAACCAGATCATATTGTTCCATTAAAACAATTACATGAACAATATAAACATAATTATGCTCTGGATGATTCAGATTTAAAGAGAATAGCCAATAGTGAGTCTAATCTTGCAATAACTTCTGCTGAAATAAATCAGGTAAAAAGAGATATGACCAATAAGCAGTATATAGAATGGATGGACGAGCATGGAAAGCCATTAGATGAAAATACTAAAAAAATCATGCTGCAAAAACAAAAAGAAGCTACCAAATCTATTGAGTCTGATGTTAATAAAACGGTTGCTAAAAATCTTGTTGGAAAAGGTCAAGTAGATGAAAAGGCAATGAAAAATGCCGTAAATGAATTTAAAGAAAATAATGGACAGGCACCAACAGAAGAACAAAGAAATCAAATAGAACAGAATTTAATAAAGAAAAAGACAAATGAAATAAGAGGAACAGCGGTAAAAAATGCTGCCGGTCAGGCTAAAGATTACGCTGTGGGTAATCTTATATTGTTTATTGTAAAACCTATTTATTATGAAATATCTGACATATTTAAAAATGGTTTAAAGGAAGGCGTTGGGGCAGATTCAGGAAGTCAGGCGCTGGGAATTCGTTTTACAAGAGTAAAAAAATATGTAATGACTCATGCAAAAGCATTTTTTGGTGATAGTATATTGGATTTTGTTAAAGGCTTTGTATCTTCATTAATAGAAGGAATAATTAGTTTATTTGTGGGAATGTTGAAGCAAGTTCTGAAGATTCTAAAAGAAGGAGTAAAGATACTAGTTGGTTCTGTGCAAATTCTATTTGGTAAAAATGCAAAAGCAATGTCACCAGCACAGAAAGGTGATGCAATTATTAAGTTAATAGGAGGCAGTGTAATTGCTATATCAGGAGTTGCATTAGAATCTTTATTAAACAAAATCGGAATAGGTGATCCTTGGTCAGTTGTTTTATCAACGATGTTGTCAGGAATTGCATCAGCATTATTTATGTACATATTAAATAAAGCAGATTTATTTAGTACAAAAGCAGAAAGAAGATATGAAAGAGTAAAAGAGATATTCGATGAACGAATAAAAGACGTTCAAGAAGCAACTGAATTATTCGACAGAGTCGCATTAGAGACAATGAAAGAGCAGAGGTTACAATTTGAATCTATTCAGGAAGAAATAAATACAGGTTTGGAATCAAATGATATAGATTCAATTAATACAGGTTTATATAAACTTGCTGATTTTATGAAAGTTGATTTACCATATTCTAATACTAAGGAATTTTGTGATTATATGGATTCAGAAGAAGTATTAGTATTATAAAATAGTTGATGTAAAAAAGATTTCTTTTTGTTTTATATTGTTGAAGCAAAAAGAAATCTTTTTTTTCACATATTTTTACTCTGCCACATCCTGTCACCCTCCGGCGGTACACTTTAGACATCAAATAAAGTGAACAGCCAAAGGAGGATATGACTATGGGATTTATGGACAAATTAAAGGAAACAGCAGGAAAGGCTGCAGAGAAAGCCAGTGCTATGAAGGATTCAGCAATGGATTCTTATGGCAAGATGAAAGAAGCTAATGAGCAGAAGAAAGCTGAGAAGCAGGCTTATACAGCGGCTATGGAGCAGGAAGTGAATGAATATTCAGCGAAGCTGATTGAGAGCATTACTGCAGAGTATGCTGACGGTGGTGCAAAGTTCTGGGGAGAAGGCGACAGGGCTGCGATTGACAAGTTTACTAAGGATTATTATGAAATGCTTGTGCTTCCTGGCAGCAGACCTAACATTTCATGCCTTACAATGTCACCATACATTGATGAAAAAGCGATGAAGAAGTTTGCTGATAAGGGTGGTGTCGATTTGCAGGGCGCAGTTCCACACATTTTTGTTAAAGATGGCAATGATGCCGGTATAGTTATCACCGAGGATTTCATTGCATTTAAGTTCAGATATGAGAAGGACAGCAGTTTCTGGGTTAAGGGCAAGATTCCGACAGCCAGTATCAATACATTTGTAATGGAGATTAATGATTCTGCTGCAAATGTGATGGTTAACGGAGTTAAGCTGACTAGAATCAGCATTAAAGGCTCTTACAGACAGGATTTTATGTCACTTAATTATTATTTTGAGTGCCTTGGAAAGCAGGATTTCACGATTGACAGGCAGGAGGTCAATGACCAGATAAGAGCCAAGATTGGTGATAAGATATATGCGCAGGTTAAGAAGTACTTTATTGACGATGATGAGCAGCTTCTTTTCTATGCAGGAGGCGTAGACTCGCTTACAGCGGTGGATTATGTTGCGTGTACTGATAATCAGCTGATATTTGTGAACAGGGAAATGCTTGGAGCAACGGCTAATGTTAAGCAGTTTTATTTTGAAGATGTGACAAGCATGTCAACGATTCAGAATTCTACATCAAGTGATTTTCTGACGGCAGTTATTGATACTGCACTTACAGCTGCATTTAAGCTATGCGATTTGGAGGTTTCAGTTGCTGGTTCTAAAGAGGTTATCAATACCCTGTATCTTGCCGAGGCAACACGAATTATTGCAATCTATCATGAGATGAGAAAAAATGCTAAGAAAGCAGCAGCACAGCCTATTCAGGTTCAGGCAGCTCCAGCACAGCCTGACGCATTGGAGCAGTTGCAGAAGCTTGCACAGTTAAAGGATGCAGGAATTATTTCTGAAGAGGAATTCGCTGCGAAGAAAGCAGATTTGTTAAGTAAAATCTGATGTGGATAATAACTGAATATTAATAATAATCTCCCCATAAGCGTTGACTGCTTATGGGGAGTTGTTATTTAAATATTTTCTTAATAAAGCAACTGCATTTTTTCTATCTCATATTTCATTTCCTTAACAAATTCATCAGGTGCAATTACTTTTACCCACGAACCCTGACTTAACAGGAACATTTTGATTCCGTTGCCGTAGACTTCCGCCTCAATGAGATATTTGTTGTCGTAGCGGTCAATTACTTTAGCAGTCGGCAGACGGTCAAGAATAGCCTGGAGTGATGGTCCGGTGAATTCAAATCTGATTTTTCTGAGTGGCCCCGGCCACATGAACTGGCTTCGTTTGCGGATCAGTCCCTCATCAAATTCAACATTTTTAGGAAGTTCAAGCTTTTCCCTGTGGACAGTCATATCACAGATTCTGTCGATTCTGAAATATGTAGGTGTATCAGATAATGTGTCTTCACATTTGTATGCAATCAGATAGAAGTAGTATTCACTAAACATTATTGATACTGGTATGATTCTGTGCTTGACCCTGTCACGGTTCATTTTGTAATAGCTGATTGTGATTGCACGCTGTTCCTGAATGTAGTTGGAAAGCTTCCATACATTATCAATCACGCTGTCGCAGTCTGAGCCGACTTCCTCATAGTTAAACATTTCTTTGGCAATAAGCTGTTCAAGGCGTTTTTTGTCTGAATAGCTTGTGTGTGTTTTCAGTTTTCCTATTATTGTGAGCAGTTCTTCATGGCTGAACGCCCTGCTTCCGATAAGCACTTTAGCTATGGCAAAAAGCTCTTTATTAGAAAACAGATTGTCCATCTCTAATGTGTAGCAGTGGTCTGAAGCAGAGTATTTTAACTCAGCATTGCCAAGAATATCGCGATAGTCGGCAAGGAATGCTTTCAAATCGTTAATATCTCTTGTTATGCTTCTTGTTGACACATTACTTTCGTCGGCGAGTGCAGCTACCGAGAGAGACTCACCCTTTAAAGCCCTAAACAGCAGTTTAAGGACTCTGTCAGCTTTGTAATTCTTATACTCATTATCCATATCCGATGCCTCCTGATATTGATTATACTATATTTTATAGACAATATGTTATATCAGATTAGCGACAAAGCCTGTCATACTAAATTAATTTATAAATATTTTGCTGTGACACAGCATGTCAGTCCGGATTAATACAATGATTATATAAAAATTGAGGAGGAATGATGGATACGGAGCGAAAAATGCGTTATATAAATGAACGTAAAAGGCGGCGGTGCAGGGAACATAAGTTAAGAAAATTTACCACCTTATTTCTCATATATTGGGTTGGGTTTAGCCTGACTATTATGTTTTTTTTAAAATATAAGATTAATGAATTATACGAGCTTAACAAGAAGACACAATTACAGATTGAGCTGCTTAAAGAGCAACTTAATAATTACAATGAGGAGGACATTAGGAAAAGCAACGGCGGAAAGTATAATACTTGGACTGATGAGGTGTGTGATAATAAATAGAATATGCGGATTTATTAGATGGCGTGGGCAAAGGTCTGCGTCATTTTTTATAACAAAAATTTAGAGACTGACATATCGTGTCCAACCTAAATGTTACCATATATGTGTAATCAAAAGAACTTAAACATATATGAAGGAGGACAAAGCTATGTTTTGTAAAAAATGTGGAAAGGAACTGGAAGATAATGTCCGTTTCTGTAATTATTGCGGGGCGGAAGTAGAGAGCAAGGTTGTTGATTTTAATGAGGCGGTTGGCAATAATAAACCAGATAACAGTTATGCCAATGCAGGTGGACAGAAATATAATTATGAATACGTTATGCCACAGCAGCCGGTTCAGGCAGCAGCCGGACAGCCTGTAGAAGAAGATGTATCAATTAATATTGCAGAACATAAGATTAAGGGCAGACTTATAATGAAGATTGCTGCAATAGTGGCTGCAGCATGCTTCTTTTTTCCTATGTTTACAGTGTCATGTGCAGGGGTTAATGTTGGAAGTGTAAGTATGGCTGATTTAACATTTGAAACGGAAGATACAACCCAGGACAGCTATTATGATTATTATGACTCAGATGAAGAAGAAAATGGCACTGTAGGAATGATTGTATTCCTGCTTGCACCTATTTCAGCATTTTGCATATGCATGGTAAAGAATGAAGGAAAAGGCAGGGGAAAGGAGGCAGTTGCTGCATTTGGCTCATCTGCACTTGCGTTGATAAGTCTGTATTTTGTTATTACTAATACAATGAACGACGAATATGGTGGCTATGTTCAGGCAAAACCGATGTTTTCATATTATTTGTACATAATTGCTTGCGTTGTAGGTGCGGTTGTGGGAATCATGATTATTAAGGAACATCAGAAAAAGATTACTGCAAATGCTGGAACTGTACAGCATGTGGAGAAGCCTAATGTATGGGTAAAGACCGCATTATATACAGTTGGAGAAACATTTGCAATATATGTATTGTTCTTCCTGCTTAGTGCGACTTTTTAAAATGTGATATTATCACTATGGAATTTTCAATCACATAGTAATATAATATGTAAGCCACCAGTCCTGGGAGGGGTGCTGCGAAAGCGGTACTATCGGAGTCTAGGTTCAATCACTTTATTTTTCCCGTAGAACTCGCGATAGCTGGTGGCTTTTTTATTATTATGGAGTACAGATTTAACATGGAATTACTTGATATCGTTGATGAGAATGGAAAGCCGACAGGTGAGACTGTTGAGCGAAAGACTGCACATAGTGAGGGAATCAGGCATAGAACGGCACATGTGTGGATTGTAAGAAAGTCTGACGAGGGAGCAGAGGTACTGTTGCAGAAAAGGGCTATGAATAAGGACTCATTTCCTGGAAGATATGATACTTCTTCGGCGGGACATATTCAGGCCGGTGACGAACCGGAGGAATCTGCTATAAGAGAACTGCATGAGGAACTTGGAATTAAGGCTTCTGTTGATGATTTGCAGTTTGTTGATACATTTGTAATCCAATATGAAAAAGAATTTTATGGCAAGATGTTTAAGGACAGTGAGATTGCATTTGTCTATGTATACACAAAGCCAGTCAATATAGATGAACTTACATTGCAGAAGGAAGAATTGGACGGCGTTGAGTGGTTCAACCTAGAATATGTCTATGAAGAGTGCAGAAAGCATAATCAGAAATTCTGTGCACCGGTTGGCGGCTTGGAGATTGTAAGAAGGTTTGTAAGAGGTACCGGATTATGATTTCAAGAAATATGTACAAGACAGGTGCTGTGTTAATGGCACTGGTGACAGCATTTACAGTGACAGGATTGTCAGGCTGTAAGAGCAGAACGGTGTCTAATGAAGTGACGACAGAGTATGACACACCAGATGATTATAATGATGAAAGACCGGGTGTAACATATGGAAATGTTGATGAGATAAGCTATTATTCACCAACAACCGGAAGTGAGCGAAAGGCTTGTGTATATCTTCCGAGAGATTATGATGAGTCACAGCGTTATCCGGTTGTGTATCTTTTGCATGGAATGAGCGGAAGTTATTCTGAATATAACAGAATTGGGGCTTTGTATGTTGCACAGAATGCAGTTGATGATTATAACAGGAATCCTGTGATTATGGTGAGCTTTACTGTATTCACAGATGCTGATGGTGGTCAGGAGTCAGACTATGATTTCTCTGAACTTACAGCGAAATATGATGCGTGTGAGTATGATGTTATTAATGCATTGATTCCATATATTAACGAGCATTATTCTACCAGAATGGGAAGAAAGAATACTGCAATAGCAGGATATTCACTTGGCGGAAGAGAATCGCTTTTCCTGTGTTTTGCACATCCTGATGTGTTTGGATATGTAGGTGCATTTGCCCCGGTAGGAGGAGTGGTTGATACAGGAAGTGGAGAAAGAGTTTATGGAAACAGAGGATTTCTTCTGCCTGAATTTGTTAAGGATGGAGAGAAGCAGCCTTTGGTTACTCTTATTGTAACTGGTGACAGTGATCCTTACTGCAAGGAATCTGCTATTAACTATTCAGATTATATGTCAAGTCATGGAATTAATCACATTTTCTATATAAGACCGGGAGCGCATGAGGTCAGTGTATGGAATAATGGATTGTATAATTTTATCAGAAGAATATTCTGATGCTTGAAGTTATGATTCATATGTGAGATAATGTCTCGGGTTAGTCGGGTTAGACATGCTGGCTTCCACACATAAAGACAGATTATGGAGGATTGTTTTATGTCAGATATACATAGCATAGATGTTGAAGATGATCAGTTTGCATATCGTTATGATACACAGCTTCTTATTGACAGAAGAGATGAAGATTTAGATGAGGATGTTATTGCTGATTATATTACAGAACATTTTGAAGGAAACTGCCTGATTGCAGCAGGCGATGAGGATCTTATCAAGATTCATTTCCATACTAATGAGCCTTGGAAGGTACTTGAATACTGCAGCACTATTGGTGAGATATACGATATTGTTGTTGAGGATATGATTCGTCAGTCAGCTGGACTTCATGGCTGATAAGCCGCTTGTCATCAATAAACTGCCTGCCGGAGATAAAACGCTGGTCATCAATAAGCTGCCTGTCTGAGATAAATCATTCGTCATCGATAAACTGCCTGTTTGTATAAGGCAGGATTTGACGTGATACCTATAGGTAGTCGTATTGATGATAGATTTATAGGTTGAATTTCAGCGATTTTTGATATTTTAAGTGGATTTTATTATGAAATACCCATAAGATAGCATGTAAATGTTGTTTTATGGGTATTTTTTAGTTGTTTTTATTAGTTTAGGTATTTTTTTTAGGAAATATGCCTATAAGACAAGCAAAAAATATAAATTTATAGGAACATCAGGCCGTCGAGCCGGACGACAGGCCGTCGAGCCAGCCGACCCCAGACATTCAATACATTTGTGAAAATTCTGTTAAATAATTGACACAGATATGTCGATGAATTAAAATGTACACAAGAAGATTTAATATACTAATGATATGAATAATTTTGAATACATTTGAATGATAATGATTAAATAGATGCGGCTATTTATTATAATTGCTAAAGACGGGAGGAAGTTACTATGAAACACAATTATAAGAGAATTACTGCATTAGCTGGTATGACAGCGTTGCTTGTTTCAATGCCGGTATCAGTATATGCAGGACAGATAAGGAACACATATACTGCTAATCTATCAAATGTTTTGGGGAGTGTTGATGCATCTGCTTTGAAGGGAAATCCAGTTGTTAAGGGAAGTAATATTGTGGTCGATTCTGATACAGATGACTGGGACGATATTACATCAAGAACAGCAGATGCTGCTGGTGTTAAGCTGTGGAAAGCAGCGGTTTCATCAGATTATTCAAAGCTTTATTTTATGTATGAAGGAACTGTTCAGACTGAATGGGACTACAGCTATATGGGAAGTAATCCTGTGAGTATTACTTATGCTGACGGAACAACGGGAATATCAGATAAGATTCAGTTTACTGGATGGAAAGACAGTGCACAGGCAAAGAATTCATGGTATGGGGATATAGAGAATTCGGAGACTGTAACTGTTAATAATGCACATGGTAATACAGCCGGACCTTATGTGGTTGAGACAGCTATTCCTTTTGATTTTTTTGCTAATTCGGATTTTAAGATTACATTTGCAGGAACAACTGTAGATATTAAGGATATTGAAGTATTAGACGGACAGAAGGTTGAAAAAGATGATACAGAAGCTGTGTATAACGGAATTGTTATAGATGGTGAGTTTGCTGACTGGGATGCCGTTAAGAAGTATAATGCAGTATGTCCTAATGATGCACATAATGAATGTATATCTAAGACAGCTATGATGTTTGACGGTGATTATGTATATGTGTATGTGAAGGATGGAACTGGCGGTGATGCTTCAGGAGCCGGAGCTCATAGTAATGGCAGGTATTCGATAACTACAGATCTGGGTTACGAACTTGTTTTTCAGCTTGACAGCAAAGGATATGTTAATGGTGTAGACGGTGTTGACTGCAGGCATGTTGGTAATCAGTGGGAGATAGCAGTTCCTAAGAGTGCCCTGCCAGCTTATAACAAGACAATATCATTTGGATTATACAGGTCAGAGCCTTTTATATCAGGAACTGCCAATATTAAAGATGATGAATCTTCGGATGATAAGATAATATACGATATCAGGTATGACGGATTGTATGGTGACTGGGAATATTATCCACACACAACGATTCAGTATTCTACAACCGGAACACATCATAATATGGTTGATTCTGCAGGAGCATTATTCAGTAATGGAAGTACTGTTCTTGGACATGTGTATACAACTATGCCGGAGCATCTTAATGAAGCTGGAGGAGAGTTTACACAGGCAGTGACATTTAAATTTAATGACAGCTATAATCAGGTATTATATCCAAGATTTGTAACAGTTGACGAACAGGGAAATATTAACTGGAACCCTAAACGTGACAGACTTAGTGATGGTACATATGAATTCTATATGTTTGACACAAGTGCATGGGGAACATCTAAGAATATTAATGAACTTAATGATGCAGATATATGTTATGGAAAGATGATAGTTACAGTTGGAAGCAACAGGGATGAATGTGAGTTTTATTTTGATCTTGACAAGGTTGCTCAGAAACTTGGCTGTGATGCAAGTGATTTCAAGCAGATTAGTGCACAGTTTGGAAGGCTGGGACAGGAATGGATTAATACAGCAGGTGCATCATCTGGAGCATGGCTTGGACTTTTCATATGTATAGCTGGAACATGTGGAGTAGTTGTATATAAGAAAAAGAAAGGCAGCATACAGGTATAAGCGGAATGAATCCCATTATAGTAATTGCAATTATAATAATATGGCTGTATATACTTTCTGTAACGAAGAGAGCAAAGCTTCATGCATGGAGCTTCATGTGGGGAAGTCTCGGACTGTTTGTAATTATGATGATGACGGTACAGCCATTGCTTACAATGCCTCTTGCAAGATGCGTTGCAGCAATGGCAGGTATTGTGGGAGATATAACAGGTGCATTTACAGCATACTTTAAATACGGAATTATATTTATACATACGGGTGCATCGTCAATGACACTGCTTATTGATTTTGAGTGTTCGGGAATCATTGAAATCATGGCATTTCTGTCATTACTGATATTCTTTAATGTGTATAACTGGAGTGAGAAGCTGATGATAGGAATTGGAGGCTTCTGTTACATTATGTTATGCAATGTTTTAAGAATAGTAATGATATGTCTTGCGGTACATTTTTTAGGCATGAATGCATATTATGTGTTTCATACATTTATAGGAAGAATATTCTTCTATGTACTCAGTGTGTATCTGTATTTTTATGTATTTACGAAACCACAGATTGTTAAGATGAAAGTAGGAAACTTCTCATATGGTAAAAATAATTCTTAATTCATTTCTTTTCTGGGGCGGCTGGATAATTATACCGTTTATTATGGAAATTGTTCCTGCGTTAGGAAGTGTTTTTCTTCTTATAAGAAGGAATCTGAGACATAAACTCCATAAAAAGGAGCTTGAGGTTTATCCAGAGATTACGCTTATAATACCGGTATATAATTCGGCTGATACACTATATGGATGTATCAGATCTATTAATGACAGTACTTACCCGAATGACAGGATAAGAATTTTTCTTGTTAATAATAAAGGAAAAGATAATAGTTTTGATATATATGCACAGTGTCAGCAGGAATTTCCAGAACTTCTGATGCAGTGGATGAATTCTGAACAGGGAAAGTCAAGAGCACTTAATCTGGCACTTTATAACAGCGATGGAAAGTACATTATCAATCTGGATAGTGATGGAATGCTTGAGAAGAATGCACTTGTCAATATGATTACAAGATTTGAGAATGATACGGCTATTAACTGTATGACAGGCTCTATTCTTACGGTGCCTGAACAGATTATGAAATATAAAGCGGGACCGTCAAGACTGCTCCGTGAACTTGAGTTTATGGAATATGCGCAGGCTTTTCTTGCGGGAAGAAGTTATGCGTCAGAGCTTAATTCCGTGTATACATTGTCAGGTGCATTTTCAGCGTTTAGAAAATCAGCAGTTCTGAAATCATGGATGTATAACACAGATACTATCTGTGAGGATACACATATTACATTCCAGATGAGGTATCTTCAGAAAGAACGGGTTGAAGTGTGTGAGGATGCACTGTTTTTTGTTGATCCGATTGAAAATGTTAATAAACTATATACACAGAGACAGAGATGGCAGAGAGGAAGCCTTGAAGTATCCAAGATGTTTATGGACAAGTCTTTCAAGGTAAAGAACCTTTTTACTAATATAAGTGTCAAAACTCTTTTGTATGACCATACATTTGCATTTCCGAGACTTATATGGTATCTGGCACTTATATGTCTGATTGTTGTGGGTTATTCTGGGAAAACGGTTATTCTATCTACAGCAATAATATTTGGTTTATATACGCTTATCGGATATCTGTATTTTATTGTTGTAGCATATTTCCTAAGAATTAATAAGGATATAAGAAGATATTACATGAGGCACTGGTGGTGCATACTGTTTCTGCCATTTTTTAATTTTGCTGTCTTCTTTATAAGACTTGCAGGAATTATTAACAGTATTGAAACTGACAGCTCATGGAAAACAATGAATCTGTCGGAGGAGTGCAGGGCATTTGCAGATGTGGTTAAAAGTGATTTCAGTAAGCCTGTTAATGCAATAAAGAAAGTAAGAAATGCACTTAATTATGATGTTGTAGAAGATAATAATAACAATAATCAGAGGGAAGAACATGGAAAAGAAGCTTAATAAGAAGCGTGTTAAGAAGAATAAAAAGCCGAAAAATGTGCTTGTTATCACAACTATTTATGTAATATGTTTCTCGGTTATTGCCGGAGTATTTGCATATACAAGGATTAATAAGTACGAAGAAGGAGTCCTTGAGGTGTGTGCAACACAGCAGGACGCTTATGTGCAGCTTGTTTTAGACCAGATTAATCTTAAAAGCAATCGTGATGATGAACAGATTATTAATGATATTCTTGGTACGATGAATTCATCTTCTAATAAATACTGGACATTTTCTAAGAATCAGTCAATCCTTTTTGTAAAAGATGTTCTTGAAACTAACAGGTATAAAGGTGTTACCACAGCTACATATTATGAGTCAGAGAGTGCCACGAAATTTCTTAATAATCTTCAGAATAACAGAGTTACTCATGATTTCATAGAAATTGATGGGAATAATTATGTAGCATCAGGTGTTACATTTGAATATAAGAACCAGTCATATAAGCTGTGCCTGCTTACAGGCAGGAATGCAATTATGGATAATAACAGTTATATGCAGATTAAGATTCAGATGGAGACTTATGTGGTGATTCTGCTTTTTGTGCTTATAATAACAGCTATGCTGCTTGCACATAAGCTAAGACGGATGCAGAAGTCGATTAGTGAATCTGATAAGACGGTTGCGGAGCTTAACAGTATGGTTTCTAAGATGAATAAGAAACTTTTAGAGAAGGATTTGCATGATACGCGCAATAATGTCTGGGATAATACGGCAATCATGCCTTTTCTTGATAAATTAGTGGCAAGAGATATTTATCCCGTAACATTTATGCATATTGCATGTGCTGATAATAAAGAACGGGCAAAGTTTATAGCAAGAGCTAATTATATTCTTGATAAAAATGTTTTGAGATTTACATATGAAGATAATGATATTGTTCTTATATTTGTTGGAATGAACAGAAAGCATTCTAAGCAGAGCCTTCAGCTTTTAATGGAAAATTCAATGCAGATAATGTATGCAATTACTATTAAGAGCAAAGCGGATGCAGATAAGTTAAGAGTTAAGTATGAAGTCAGATAGAATAGACAGGTAATATAAGGGAGGCGGAATTATGGCAGTTAATATGTACAGGGAATACAGACTGAAATTTTACCTTAATATGAGACATTATATTATCATTAATGAGGTTAAAGGTGAAACTCACCCACATACATGGGAGTTTGCACTGGATATTAAGTTTTCAAGAAATTTATTTGTTGAATTCAATATATTTGAACATGGAATTTCGCAGTTCCTTGAACAGTATCAGAATAAGATTCTTAATGAAGCAGAGCCGTTTGATTCAATGATGCCTACACTTGAGAATGTTACTGATTATTTTGCAGAAGAATTTTTTAAGATTATATATAAGACAGGTGGCATGCTCACAAGAGTTGAGGCTAGTGAAACTCCTACAAGAAGCTACATTGTAAATATAGCGGAGCAGGAACGTAATTCAATATTGAATAAGAAAGCTGATGAAAAGATAATATCAGAGGTTATGGACGCAGTGCTGGATGATATTGTTAAGCAGTGATGTTGTTAAGACGGATTGGAGAAGAAGTTGAAAAAGAAAAATAAAGCAATTTACCTGCTGTTTCTTATGCCATTCGTGTATTTTGCAACAGCATGTTTTGTTGTCTGGCTGGTAAAGACAAGTGGAATATATCCTTCAGGTTCAGATACTATGTATCATGTCTACAGAGGAGATTATGTATATAATGCGATTAAATCGGGCAACTTGTATCCTTTATATGATCCTGCATGGTATAACGGCGTGGAGATTTTAAGGTATTGGTCTCCATTTCCTGCTTATGTTATGGCTTTTTGTCAGTATCTTGCGGGTGGAAGCCAGTTTGGTGCATATCTTTTTTATATAGGAGGAGTGTGTTTTTTAGGCGCATGTGTATGGCCATTTATCGGAAGAGGCTTTAACAGACCTTATCTGGGAGCATTTATCGGACTCCTCTGGTTCTTTATGCCTAATAATCTGTGTGCAATATTTATAGAAGGAAATCTTGCCAGAAGTCTCAGTATGATATTTTTGCCGGTATTCATATATTCTGTATATAAATATTTATACAATCATAAATTAAGATACATACCGCTTATGGTATTTACATTTTTACTTATGGAATTGTGTCATCTTGGATATGCTGGAATGGTGGCTATAGCTGTGATTATATATGGAATTGTTTATATGATACAGAAGGGCAGAAAGAAGGCAGTACTTGATGTTGTAATATCAATGATTTTTGGATTTATGCTGCTTGGAATATGGCTGGTTGCGTCCTTAAGAGGTGGAATAACTTCACTTGATAATTCTGAAAATATGGCTAATTTCTTCCAGAATTTATGGATAACAATTAATCCTTTTGAAAGATTAACAAGAGGTTTTGAATATTTTTATTTCGGATTTGCAGCTTTGGTTGTTATTGTATTTGGCATTTTATTTGGATATAAGAAATCGAGAACAGGCTTTGTAACAGGATTCATTATACTGCTTATGACAACTAAATCAGCATATGCCGTTTTGAAGCACTTGCCAGGAAGCCAGTATTTATGGATGTTAAGATTCATATCCATTGCATTATGTATGATTCTTATGAGTTTTCTTATGTGGGACAGGCTAAAGAAGCCTCTGGTTTTGATGCTTTGTGTTTTACTGGCGGTAGATACTATACCATCTTTAAGCCTTATTGTTGGTGAACATAATGATATATCTGTTCAGGAAAGAATGGCAGCAAGACAGGACAGTACTCTTATTTCAAATGCTCAGACAGTCACTAAGCAGAGACTTGCCCTGATGGACGAGAGCATACTGGGGGCAACCGGTTCATGGCTGGTTTCTGATTATGGTAATCCGGTTGATGCTACATTTGGTGCAGGAAGAGAAGCTGCCAATACATCTACAAATATAGTTAATCTTAATAAAGCATTTGCACAAGGCGGTTTTCTGTATGTATTTGACAGATGTTTAGAACTTGGTGATGATTCAGTCCTTATAAAAAAAACATTTCTTAAACAATATAATAATTCTTTGGAAGACCTTGAAGCTGCCGCAAATGTGCTTGGATATAAGAGAGTGGAACAAAACAGTGATTATATTCTTTATCATATTGAAACACCTGACAGCTGGGGTGTTGTCAGCAGTTACAGAGCAGTTGCGATAGGTTCTGGGGCAGCAGCAATATCAATGCAGTTCCCTGCGGTTGAAACAGTAGATTCTGCTAATCTTAATGATTACACATATGAAGAACTGGCGGGATATAAAGAGGTGTTCCTGAATGGTTTTACATATGATGATAAAGAAACAGCAGAAGACCTTGTACTACGCCTAAGCAGAGCAGGTGTCAAGGTGATCATATATGCCGATGGCATACCACAGGATAAGCGTACCCACAGTCAGAATTTCCTTGGCGTAACATGCAGTTCGATAACATTTCACAATGGATATCCGGATATGGATACAAGAATTGGAACGATATATCCAGATATGTTTCCACAGGGACATACTACATGGAATACAGTGTATCTTGATGGACTTGATACTGTGTGGGGAACTTTTTATGATAACGGATTAAATCTCGATTTTTATGGGACTGTGAAGAACGACAATATTATAATGACTGGCCTTAATCTTACATATTTCTATAGTCTGACTGATGACGTATCTGTTGGACAGTTGCTTAGTAATATGAGTGGTATATCATCAGAGGAACTTCCAGACAGAAAGATAGTTCCTTTAAAGGTGGAATACGGAAATAATGAGATTACAATTACATCTAATAATGATAATGTTAATACAACACTTGCATATCACGATATATTCAGCTCTTCATTGGATATAACACATAGGAATAATCTTATGTATGTGAATAAGGGAACAACTGTTATTAAGATGAGATATCCCTATCTGTGGCAGGGGGCTTTAGTTAGTACTGCAGGAGTTGTGTTAATGGTTGTGTGGCTGATTGTTAAAAAAAGAAAAGAACATAATATTTAACACAAACGCACCGGGAGCATGTTAGAGATACATACTCCTGGTGCGATTCATTTATGCGCAATTAATTAAAATATTCTTACCGTATAAAAAGATATGCCGTATATCCCACATACATAAGAATACATGCAGCACCTTCCCATCTGCTCATTGTCTTCTTGGTATATGCGAAGAGAAATAATACAATTCCACTGGCAAGAAGTATGATACAGTCAATAAGTGATTCAGAAAGAACGTGAAGAGGCTGTATCGCAGCAGACATTCCTAAGATAAATAATATATTAAATATGTTAGAGCCGATTGCATTGCCAAGCGCAAGTCCGCTGTCCCCTTTCCTTGTGGCAACTATAGAAGTTACAAGCTCGGGCAGGGAGGTTCCGATTGCGACTATTGTAAGACCTATGAAATTCTGGCTTACGCCAAAGTTAGCAGCTATGATGCAGGCTTTATCTACAACAAGATTACCACCGAATATTACAGCTATAAGACCACCGGCAATATAAAGCAGACTCTTAGGCAGAGGCATTATTTTACAATCCTCAGCTTCTTCCCTGTTTTTAAGTGCTGATATTATCATGCATGTGATGTAAGCTGCCATTCCGGCAAGGAGAATAATGCCTTCAATTCTTGAAAGTCTGCCATCAATAAACATAAAGCAAAGAATAGCAGTTATTATGATATTAACAGGCATATCACGCTTGAGAATGTCACGGTTAGTAGAAAATCCTGCGATAAATGCACAGATACCTACAACGACAAGACCATTAAAAATGTTAGAACCAACAACATTGCTGATTGCAATGTCATTACTGCCAGAGAGGGCAGCGTTAATACTAACAGATGCCTCAGGGGCACTGGTTCCCATTGCAACAATGGTAAGTCCTATGATAACACTTGGTACTTTAAGGATTTTGGCAAGGGAAGAACTTCCCTCCACGAAGAAATCCGCGCCTTTTATTAATAGCACGAAACCGATGAGTAGTAACAAATATTCCATAATAAGCTCCTTTCTTGCGATAAAGGAATGGAATAATATAAAAAGAGACCTTTATCGCATCAAAAATGAATTGATAAAAGTCTCGTTAATTGTAATAATAACCGGCTGTTCAGCGTGATGACGATTACTATTGCACCGGATACGATGCTAACTACTCCCTCTTATTAACATTATACTAATATATATATATAAATGTGTCAATTAAATATTATAATTCAGATTATTTTTCACAGAGTGATATAAAATACTCATGAATTCTTGTGTCACCTGAAAGTTCAGGGTGAAATGCAAGACCAATCTGGTTATTATATTGAACAGCAACAATTCTGTCATCAACAGCTGCAAGAACATCAACATTATCCTTAACTGATGAAATGTATGGTGCACGGATAAATGTCATTGGAAATTCATCAAATCCCTTCATAGCAGCAGTTCTTACAAAGCTTCCTAACTGTCTTCCATATGCATTTCTTTTTACAGTGACAGGCAGAGTTCCAATATGTATACTGTTGTCATTGTCAATGTGTCCGGCTAAAAGAATCAGACCGGCACAGGTTGCAAGTGTTGGAAGGCCATCTGCTATTGCAGACTTAATTGTATCAAGCATATCCAGCTTTCTTAGAAGCTGTCCCTGAACAGTGCTTTCACCGCCCGGAAGGATAATTCCGTCAATGCCTTCAAGGTCTTTTTTTTGACGTATTTCAACTACTTCATGTCCGATTTTTTCAATAATATGTTCATGCTCAATGAATGCTCCCTGCACAGCAAGTACGCCTATTTTCATATTATCTGCCTCTTTCTTCCATGATTATCTGGATTTCACCAGGATTAATACCAACCATGGCTTCGCCCAAATCTTCTGATAATTTAGCAATAAGTGCAGCATCTGTGTAATTAGTTACAGCCTGAACGATAGCAGAAGCTCTTTTTGCAGGATTTCCAGACTTGAATATACCGGAACCTACAAATACACCTTCAGCACCTAACTGCATCATAAGTGCAGCATCTGCAGGAGTAGCAACACCGCCGGCAGCAAAGTTTACTACAGGAAGCTTTCCATTATCATGTACATAGAGAACCAGGTTATATGGAACCTGTAACTGTTTTGCTTCCTCGAAAAGCTCATCATTTCGCATAGATGTTATCTTTCTGATTTCAGAATTCATCTTTCTCATGTGGCGTACAGCCTGAACAACATCCCCGGTACCAGGTTCGCCCTTTGTTCTTATCATGGAAGCACCCTCATTGATTCTTCTTAATGCTTCTCCTAAATCTCTTGCACCACATACGAAAGGTACTTTGAACTGGGTTTTATCAATATGATATATATCATCAGCAGGAGATAATACTTCGGATTCATCAATATAGTCGATCTCAACTGCCTGTAGAATCTGTGCTTCAACAAAATGACCGATACGGCATTTTGCCATAACAGGAATACTTACAGCATCCTGAATACCTTTTATCATCTTAGGGTCGCTCATACGCGAAACGCCACCGGCAGCCCTGATATCAGCAGGGATTCTCTCAAGTGCCATAACAGCACACGCGCCAGCGGCCTCTGCAATCTTAGCCTGCTCGGGAGTAGTAACATCCATGATTACGCCGCCCTTTAACATCTGTGCAAGACCTTTGTTTAATTCATATTGTGAATTTGTTGTCATAACTGACCTCCTTGAAAATGAATTTTATGAATTGATTTTCACATATAATATTGCACAACTGGTCATAAAGGAATATCCAATTTAATAAAAATGTCGCATGCCAGTATAAGGTCAGAATAGATCAGGAATATGGTCAGATGAAAACTGATTATAAAAAAATTGTCGAATTATGTCGTACGAAAACTGTCAGTCTGATTAGTAATCAGCAGCTTTTTGTATTATAATAGAACATATTTTAAAAATATGTAGGAGAGGGAAAGTAAGTGCGTAGGATTAAAAGTTTTTTGATTATAATATGTCTGCTAAGCATATATACAGCTTTTTTATATGGGTGTGAAAGAAAAGAAAGGTCAGACAGCCACAATAATGAGGCTGGATTGCCGGAAATAGTCATAGGAAGTGACAACTATCCGCCATATAATTATGTCGATACAGATGGCAATGCTACCGGAATTGATGTTGAGCTTGCTACGGAAGCATTTAAAAGAATGGGCTATAAGGCCAGATTCATATATATTGACTGGGAGGATAAGAAGAATCTTCTTGCTGACAGAACAATTGATTGTGCATGGGGAAGCTTTAGCATGGATGGCAGGGAGAATGAATACAGATGGGCAGGACCTTATATGATCAGCCGTCAGGTTGTTGCTGTGAATATGGAAAGTGATATATATTCTCTTGAGGATTTGGAAGGAAAGACGATTGCAGTACAGACTACAACAAGACCTGAGAAGATATTTCTTAGCAAGACTGATGAGCGTATCCCGGCTATAAGGTCATTAATAGCTTTGCAGAAAAGAGAACTTATATATCCTTTTTTAAGCAAAGGCTATGCAGATGCTCTGGCAGCTCATGAAACTGCAATATGCCAGTACATGGAAGATTATAATATTAAGTTCAGGATTCTTGACGAACCATTAGAGACAGTAGGACTGGGAGTAGCATTTGACAAAAATGATGACCGTGGGATAGAGAAGCAGCTTACAGAAATTCTTAACCAGATGAGGAATGATGGTACAGAGAAGAAGATAATCAGCAGATATATTTCTGATGCTGATAAATATCTGGAGGTGGACAGTTATGGGAAATAATACCATTACCAGAAAGAAAAGAAAAAGAATATGGCCGATTGAGATTATAGCAGGTCTGTTTATAATGATGATTGTGTTTTTTATTGCTGTAAATGTTGATATAAAAACTACACAGGAAACACTTTCAGATACTGCGCATTATATCAATGAACAGTGCAACAGCTTTACAAGACATAATCTTGCGTCAGAAACCAAGAGCCTGCTCAGGGTAATTGAAAGTGCGCAGCAGATAAAACATAATATCATATATGAACGCAGCCTTTCAGATAAAGATATATTTACAGAAGAATTTATCAAAAAGAATATGCAGGAATGTTATCTGACGGCAGTTATAATCATGGATTCAAAAGGTAATCTTATAGCACAGGAATATACAGATGAATATGGTGCAGATGAGCTTAACGAATATCTTGACAGTACTTCACTTATTGATGTTGTTGATAATACTGAAAAAACATACGCAATAAGAATTGACTGTGAAGATGGTTCATATGTTGACCTTGCAGCATGTGGTATGGCGGATTCAAGTGGGATAGTTGTTGTTTATTACCACACACCGGCAGAGTATGTTAATAATTACAATCTTTCATTTACACATATATTATCAGGTTATGATGACAGGGAAGATGGAAAGATTGTTGTTACAAAGGGAAATCAGATAATAGCTTCTAATGATGACAGTATGGTTGGTGAAGATGTTGACAAATATAATGTAATTAAGAAGATAAAGGAGACCGGTGCAAGTGGAAAAATAGTACATGCTGATAGTAACAGAAGGTGGGGCTCGCATAATTATGGTCTTATGGAACGTGGCAGAGATTATTATGTATATGTTTATATGCCGGAAAGAAATGTTTTTAAGACAACACCAAGAAATATGCAGTATACATTTGTTGCCTATATGTTTGCTGTACTTGTACTTAATATGATGCGCTGGAAAACGGTTCAGGGATATGAGCGTGAACAGTATGAAATGCAGCAGCAGTATGCAAAGACACTGCAGGAAAAAAATGAACAGCTACAGGAGGCAGTACGCCGAGAGGAAAAGGCTAATGCTGCCAAGACTGATTTCTTATCAAGAATGACACATGATATAAGGACGCCGCTTAATGGTATAATCGGACTGTTAAGAATTGATGAGAGCCATAAAGAAGATACAGATATGATTAATACTAACAGAAAGAAAATGTCAATAGCTGCTAATCATCTTTTATCACTTATTAATGACATTCTCCAGATGAGTAAGTTAGAGGATGGCCAGATTGAGCTTTCAAGAGAAATTGTGGATCTTAACAAGCTTGCAAAGGATATTATTACTATAGTTGAACAGCGTGCCTCAGATTCAGGTGTCAATCTTAAGTATGACAAGGTTGCAGGAAAAGTTATGTATCCATATGTATACGGAAGTCCTCTGCATTTACGCCAGTTATTTCTAAATATATACGCTAACTGCATCAAATATAATAAAGCAGGAGGAATGGTTTCAACATATTTTAAATGTATTGGAACACAGGATGGAATTGTTACATATGAATGGACTGTTACTGATACGGGAATTGGCATGAGTGAAGAATTTCTTGAACATATATTTGAACCATTTGTACAGGAAAAGACTGATGCCAGAAGTGTTTATCAGGGAACAGGACTTGGGATGGCTATTGTTAAGAGTCTGGTTGACAAAATGAATGGAACAATTAGTGTCACAAGCAAGGAAGGGGAAGGCTCAACATTTGTAATCAGAATTCCTTTCGAGATTGCAAGCAAAGTTGAAGAAATAACGGATGATAAGAAAAAAAGCAGTAATGATATTTCGGGGATTAAGATTCTGCTGGCAGAGGATAATGAACTTAATGCAGAGATTGCACAGACTCTTCTGGTGGATGAAGGCGCTAATGTTACTGTTGTCAGTGATGGTGAGCAGGCTGTCAGGGAATTTACAAGGTGTGCACCACATACATATGATGTGATTCTTATGGATATTATGATGCCAAAGCTTGACGGAATTGCCGCAACAAAAGCTATAAGAGATATGGAAAGACCTGATGCTGTGGAGATTCCGATAATTGCAATGACAGCCAATGCATTTGAGGAGGATGCCAGAAAATGCGTTGAAGCCGGAATGAATGCTCATCTGTCAAAACCTTTACAGATGGATGTTGTAGTTGGTACAATTGCACAGTATTATAAAAGATGATTATGCAGGATAAAGGAGTCTCTGCATAATACAATAACTGATAAAAGGGGATAGCTATGATATGTAGTAATTGTGGAGCAGATATAGGAGATAACGAGACTGCATGCCCATATTGTGGTGCTATGCAGTATGAGAATTCTGAACAGAAGTACATGAAAGACCTGTACAATCTGAATGAAGGAATGGAGAAGCTGGATAAGAATACCAGAAAATACATCATAAAAAGTACAATGAAAAGTGTAGGTATAGTATGTGCGGCAATAGCGGCAGCAGTTCTTGCCGGAAGCATGTTTGGATATGGTTCATATAAGAGTATGTATAATTCTTCACATAACAGGAAAGAGATACACAAGTCATTAGATTGGTACAATAATAATATAGGTGAACTTAATTCATTATATGAAAAGCGGGACTATGCAGGCATTTCAGAACTGACAGATAGTTATAAGGGCAGTTCAAGTGTTTTGGAAAAGTGGAGTCATTACAATTTTTTTAATATTTATGATTATTATTATAAAAGGGTGGCAGACATCTACATTATGGTTCATAAAGGCGAAAAACTGAGTGATTATCAGTTTGGAACAGGCTTTGAAAAGTCACTTGACATGATATATTTCATTAATAATAAAAACGGATATAATTACCGTAGGTATGAGGGCTGTACGGCAGAAGAAAAAGAAACTGTGGACGGCTGGGTTGCAGAAGCACAGAATTATCTTAAGAATGTTGCAAAGGCGACGGACAAAGAAATTAATGATATGCTTAATGAATTGTATCAGAATGGCTATTATGATTACAAGCTTGGAAAGAGCTACGAAGAGTCATTTTATAAAAAATATAATGAAGGAGGGAACAACTGATGAAATGTAATAATTGCGGAGCACCCATACAGATGAATCAGAAGTTCTGTCCTAATTGCGGCTCACCAAATGTGGAATTTAAGAAGCATATTGATGATATGGAACAATATAATAAAAAGTTTAACAGCACGCGTTCCAAAGTAATTGGTAACAGCAAATGGTTTGTGAAATATATTGCACCAATAACAGCTCTTGTTATAACAATGACTGCACTTACACTGGCTATTATTGGTAAAAATTCAATGATTGGATACGATATAGCAAGAAAAAATCAGCAGAAATATTATTCATCCCATAGTGATGAAATCCAGACAAAACTAAAGCTTCTGTTAGAAGCAGGAGACTATGCAACTCTGTACAGTATGGATTATGTGGGAGATTGTTCAATAAAGGATAATGATGATAAATATGCATGGAATGATTTTTACAATGTCGCAGGTGATTATGTGTATATAAGAAAAGGTATAATAAGTATGATGGAAAGGAATAATTCATCATATTATGGCGACGAATATATGAATACGATTTCAAGGGCTGTTGCTGATATGGAAGATATTGTCAGCAGACGTTTAAATTTATCATATCATAGTGTATCGAAAGAAAGTATTAAGTATATAAATGATATATATGAAAAATCACATGAACTGTTAAAGGCATACTGCAATCTGACAGATGAGGACATAGCCGGACTTCCTGATATGTCACAGGCAGATATACTTACACTCATTACAAGGAGGAGCTTTGAATGAGAAAAAAGAAGAAATTTAATATATCACTTCTGGCTTATGTACTGTGTGCAATTATGATTATTATTATAATCCCATGTGTTTCAGATATATCAGGTGATGTATTCAGGAGTAAAGGAAGAATGTCGGGCTATGAAGAAGACAGTCTTTATAATGATTTTATAGAAAATAATTATGAAGGGCTTCTTGAAAAGACAGAATATAACACAGGCATAGGCAAATATATTGATAAAGATACGCAGGACTACTATACATTTGCCATTGCATATAAAAAAGCTGTTGATTACAGGGTGTATGTGAATAATGGAGAAAATGAGAAAGCAGAACAGGTGGTTAAAGATATAGATAATGCACAGTTTAATAATGTGCTGTTTAAGGAAGCACTTGAAAATGTAAAAAATATATATATTAGTAACGGACTGTCACAATAATGTGTTAATGTAATTGACTTTAAAAGAAAGATAACGAAGATAAACAGAGGATGATGAAGATGAGTAACACAGGAAGGAATAATATTATGACCGACAGGGTGTCATATTATTTTAAATCCCAGTGGAATATACTTCTGATAATAACGATATCTGGTCTTATATACAATCTCGGACTTCTTGCAGGTCCGTGGTTTGAAGGAAGAATGACAGGCTGTCTTGTTAATATACTTGGTGGAAAATCAACATTTACAGATATGCTTATTCTTGTAATATGTTATGTGATTGCAATTGCAGTAGTGCAGATATCAAGGTATATAAAAAGATTCTATGTAAGAAGATTCGCTAATAATGTTAATAAGAACATGAAAGAGGTTTTGTATAACAGCCTTGTACATAAGAGCAGACCACAGTCACAGGAAGAAGGAGCGGGAGATATTCTTACCAAGGCTATCCTGGATGTTGATGATTGTGCTGAAGGGATGAGAAAGTTCACGACTGAGATATTTGATACGGGTGTTGCACTTGCAGCATATGCAGGAATGCTTCTTTTCTATGACTGGAGACTTGGGCTTATATGTATGATATTCCCGCCAATATCTTATATCATTGCAGAGAAGATGAAGGCTGTTGTACAAAAGACAGGTGCAGAATATAAGGTACAGTCAGGAAGACTTAGTGCGGCAACGCTTGAAAGAGCAGAAAATGCGGTTACATATCGTGTATATGGCTGTGAGCAGGAAAGAAAACAGGCGTATGAAGATAATCTTACAGCCTATGAAAAGTCGGCAGTAAGGGCTAATATATGGGGAACAGCATTTCCTCCGATATACAAGGTTATAGCACTTACCGGAGTTATATTTATATTATATTTTGGAAGCAGAAATGTTCTGGGAACAGGCTGGAAAGAATGGGATATTGCTATTTTAGCTACATATGTATCATGCTTTGCAAAGCTTTCTAAGAAGTCCTCACATGCAGCAAAGCTGTTTAATGCAGTACATAAGGCACAGGTGTCATGGAAGAGAATTAAACCGCTTATGAAGCATGAAAATTATGAAGATGCGGATAACAGTGTAAAGTGTGACTCACTTGAAGTAAAAGGACTTACATTTGCTTATCCGGGAGGTTCTGATATATTTGAAAATGTAACATTTGAAGCAGAAAAAGGCAGCATCATTGGTGTTACAGGTTCTGTTGCATGTGGTAAATCAACTCTTGGAAAGGTGTTTTTATGCGAATATCCATATAAGGGAAGCATTAAGATTTCAGGCAATGAACTTTCAGAACTTGATGATTCGAAAAAGGCAGGGCTTGCAGCATATCTGGGACATGATCCAGAACTGTTTAATGATACAATCAGGAATAATATTCTGATGGGTGATGACGAGGATGTGGCTAAGCTTCTTAAGGCAGTGTGCTTTGACAAAGAAGTAAATGATATGGAAAACGGACAGGACACTTATGTTGGGAATACAGGTGTGAGACTGTCAGGAGGACAGGCACAGAGACTTGCACTTGCCAGAACACTCTGCCATAAGAAGCCGTTAATTATATTAGATGATCCATTTTCAGCACTTGATAAGGACACAGAAAGAGAGGTATTTGCTAATATTAAAGAATACACCAAGGATTGTATTGTGATTCTTATTTCACACAGATTATATCTGTTCCCACAGATGGATAAGGTTATATGGATGGAGAACGGAAAAACCATAGCCGGTACACATGATGAGATTATGAATAAATGCCCACAGTATGCGGTTCTTTATAATGAACAGAAGGGAGGCGCATCTGATGAAGAATAAAAGTGTTGGCAGAGTTATATTGAACACAATAAAAGAAAAGTGGATGCTTACAGCAGGAATTGCAATTACTGTTGTTGGCGCAATTGTAATGGCACTGTTTCCACCACTTATTCTTGCAAAGATTATTGATACAGTTGCATCAGGTACAATGCCCACATTTTATATGGTTCTTATGTATTTCGGATTTCTTCTTGTAACCGGTTTTATGGAGAGTGCAAGAGAAACTTTTCTTACAGTATTCGGACAGAAGATTACACATTCATTAAGGAGTGCGTTGATGTATAAGTACAGCTGTCTTACAACAAGCGGTCTTACAAGTCAGGAGCCGGGAACTGTTGTTTCAAGATTCGTTGGTGATGCTGATACAGTTGAGAATTTGTTTACATCAGGAATTATCAGTATGTTTGCTGATGCCTGTAAGATAATAAGTATAGTTGCTGTTATATGGTTTAAGAATAAGGGACTTGCCATTGTGCTTCTTGTTATTCTTCCATTCCTGTTCGTATTCACAAGAATTATTCAGAAAAATATGCTGGCAGCACAGATTGAGAACAGAAGAGCTGTAGGAAGAGCATCAGGACATGTGCCGGAAACTCTTCACAACATAAGAACAATACATACACTTGGCAAGGAAAATTATATGGCAGAAAGATACGATGAATATATATGTGAAAGTTACGCAGCAGTTGAGAAAACTAATTTCTATGATGCAGTATATTCACCTGTAATTCTTACTCTCAATGCAATTGTTGTTGCTGTGGTAATGCTTTTTTCAGCATCAGGTAACCAGACAGTGCTTGCATTTTTTGGCATGTCAGCAGGTACAGCAGTTGCGGTAATTAATTATATTTCACAGATATTTGCTCCTGTTGAGAGCCTTGGTATGGAGATTCAGACTATACAGTCAGCAATAGCCGGAGTACATAGAATAAATGAATTTTTCGAGATGGATGAATTATCAGTTAAGAAGGATTCATACATTGCAGAGAATACAGCCATGGAAGCTGACAGTGATGTGATTGTCGATTTCAATAATGTAACATTTGCATATGATGATAAAAATGTTGTGGAGAACTTAAGTTTTTCTGTTAAGGAGGGCGAGCAGGTTACTCTGTCGGGAAGAACAGGTACAGGAAAGAGTACAATATTCAAGCTCCTTCTTGGGCTTTACGAGCCGGATAAAGGAAGCGTATCAATTGCAGGTCAGAAGGCTACGGCTATTCCGGATAGTGAAAAGAGGAGAATATATGGATATGTTGAGCAGACTTTTCATATGGTTCCAGGAACTGTCAAAGACCAGATAACACTGTATGATGTATCAATTACTGATGAAGATGTAATTGAAGCAGCTAAGGCAGCAGGTATTCATGATGCAATTATGGAACTTGACAATGGATATGATACTATATGCAAGCCGGAAGATTTCTCACAGGGACAGTGGCAGTTATTGTCAATTGCAAGGGCTGCAGCAGCAAAGCCTGAACTGCTTCTGCTAGATGAGATAACAGCTAATCTTGATGCTGATACTGAGAAAAATGTGCTTGATGCATTAAACAGGGTAAGCAAGAACAGGACTGTTATATCAATATCTCACAGAACTAATGCAAAAATGGGAAGAATTATAGAAATAGTTTAATTTTCCTTATGTTTCTACTGGCTTATTATGCATTAAAGAAGTATAATACCCATACAATATTATGTTCAAATGAGAAAGTTGGTATGTTTTATGAATAATAGATGGGTTAAATATTTAATGGCAGGTTCTGTTACAGTTCTTATGGTGCTGGTGATAATATTTATCATCAGGTCTGTTAAGGAGAACAGTCTTGTGGTGTCATGCCCTGATACTTTAGTTGTTGAGTATGGAAGTACTAATGATGAAGCGGATATTAATGAAACTATTAAGAAGAATGTGCTTGGAAAGAAAGATAATAAGACAGATATAGAGATTGAGGGAAATGTTGATGTCACAAAGCTTGGAAAGTATGACATTAAGATTGTTGCGTCAAGAAAGAAGAAACATATTTCTAGAAAAGTAGCAGTAAAAGTTGTGGATACTCAGGCACCTGTTATTAGTCTTTCAGGAGATACAGAGATTACCATAGAAGTCGGAAGTAATTATGAAGAAGCAGGATTTTCTGCAGTTGATAATTATGATGGTGATATTACAGATAAAGTGGAGACTTCTGCGGAGGTTGATACATATACAAAAGGTGATACTACAATTGTATATTCAGTTAAAGATTCTTCTGGTAATGAAGCATTTACAGAACGTGTTATACATGTAGAAGATACTACAGCTCCACAGATATCACTTACCGGCGGTGAGGTGTATTATATCAGGATGGGAGATACATATAATGAACCGGGGTATACAGCTGTGGATATATGTGATGGAGATGTAACTGATAAGGTATCAGTATCTGGGAATGTTGATACAGCTAATGCAGGAAAATATACAGTAACATACAATGTATCTGATAATTGTGGTAATGAATCTGAAGTGCAAAGAACTGTGAAGGTAGTTGCACCAATGTCAGATGATGCAGTTAATCCGGGTGATAAGGTTGTTTATCTGACTTTTGATGATGGCCCCGGACCATATACAGAAAAGCTGCTTGATATTCTTGACAGATATAATGTTAAGGCAACATTTTTTGTTACTAATGGAAAACCGGATTATCAGAATCTTATTGCACAAGAAGCACAGCGGGGGCATACTGTTGCAATACATTCAGCATCACATGATTATGCAAAGATATATCAGAGTGTAGATGCATATTTTGCAGATTTTGACGAGATGAATAGTATTATAACTGCACAGACTGGAAAAGCAGCAGATCTTGTAAGATTTCCAGGTGGTTCTAGTAACACAATAAGTAAGAAATACTGCTATGGCATAATGAGCCAGCTTGTATGTGCTGTTGAGGAACGTGGATTCAGATATTGTGACTGGAATGTTTCTAGTGGAGATGCAGGTGGAACAACAAGCACATCACAGGTTGTGGCTAATGTTATAGCGGGAATTAAAGGTAATAATGTATCAGTAGTTTTGCAGCATGATATAAAGAATTTCAGTGTTGATGCGGTTGAGCAGATAATACAGTGGGGGTTATCGGAAGGATACACATTTTTACCTATAATATCAACCACACCAATGTCACATCATGGCGTTAACAATTGATTTTAAAGTAACTTGAACTATATATATTAATAACTGGTGGATTTGCTATTGGTATTGTGATATAATTTTATTATATTGGAAGTACGGACGTATATGAGGAGAGAAATCGTTATGGGAGGCTGTTATCTTGGAATGGCAGGGCATGATGTGTTTAACAATAGAGTGCGTGAGATTGTGAACACTAATGAACACAGGGTTGTTCTATTAGCTCTGGACATAAGTAATTTTAAGTATATTAATGATTTTTACGGTATGGATGAAGGCGACAAGGTTATGCAGGATATTGCAGACTTTTATTTTATTAATGAACCATTGTGCCTTGCTTCACACGGAATCGGGTTTGACCAGTTCAGGGGTGCCTATAAAGCTGATAATATGACGGATGAAGATGTAGTAGAATATATTGCAAGAAAGAACCGCATTTTCGAGAAAGAATTGTCAGAAAGATATCCTCTGGTGTATCAGCATGTTTATGTTGGATTATATTTTTATGATGATCCATCACTTGATGTACGTATGGCGGTTGACCGTGCTAATCTTGCAAAGAAGTCAACAAAAGGAAGATTTGACATTCCATGTTGTGTATATTCAGCGGATAATTGCAATGAATATCTTGAACATATGGATATGTCTAATGAATTTGTGAGAGCGTGCGAGGAAGAAAGAATAGAAATTTTCCTTCAGCCTAAGATATCCGTATCGCATAATTGTGTTGCAGGTGCAGAGGCACTTGTAAGAATGAAGACAAGAGCAGGCGAGCTTGTTTCACCAGCCAGATTTGTTCCAGTGCTTGAACATACAGGAATGATAGGAAAGCTTGATGACATTATGCTTGATAAAACCTTTGCTTTCCAGAGACAATGCATTGATAAGGGAATTAAGCCTGTTCCTGTCTCGGTTAATATATCAAGGCAGAGATTTACAAGTGAAGATTTGTTAAAATATATGCTTCGGCTGCAGGATAAGTATCAGATTGATTCATCACTTGTTGAACTTGAGATACTTGAAACAATATTTATTGATGCACTGGATGCTATGATTGATGTTATTAATGCATTAAGGGCAAAGGGATTTAAGATTAATGTTGATGATTTTGGCTCGGGATATTCATCACTTAACCAGATTGCCAATATTCCTGCTGATATTATAAAATTTGACAGAGTATTTGCAAACAGGTCATTAAAGAGTAATAAAGGAAGACAGGTTATAAAGTCACTGATTGAGATGCTTAAGATGGTAGAATATGAACTTGTATTTGAGGGAGTTGAGACTAAAGAGGAACTCGATACAGTTGTTTCTTATGGTTGTGATGTTATACAGGGATTTTATTTTGACAGACCACTTCCTGCTAATGAATTTGTTAATAAATATTATACTGGCAGCAGGGAGATTACTAATGGGACATAGTACGGACATTAATGAGAATGAACATTTGCAATATATTTTTAATGACTATAAGAGTGGTATAGAACATGGGATTCTTGTTGCTAACCTTACATATGAGCTTGCTAAGAGACTTAAGCTTGATGAACGGGAATGTTATGAACTCAAGATTGCCGGAATGATGCATGATATTGGAAAACTTAAATTATCAGAATACTTATATGGCAGAAATTCGGGCGAATTATCAGTCGAAGAGATGAAATATATGAGAATGCACTCTAAAATCAGCTTTGATGTATTGAAAAATTATGATTATTCAGATAATATAATGAAAGTTGTTCTCTATCACCATGAGTGCTACGATGGAAGTGGTTATCCTGATAATCTTAAGGGGACAGATATTCCATTGGGTGCAAGAATTCTTAAGGTGACAGATGAATTTGCTGCGCTGATATCTGAACGGCCGTATAGGAAAGCATTTGACATTGATACGGCTGTGAATATTCTTATTGAAGAGATTAAGAATCTTGATATGAGAGTATTTATTGAGTTTCAGCGAATGATTCACGAGGAAGAAACATTTGAGATAATAAGAAATAGTAAGGTAGACTTAGAAAATCTTAGTCTTAAAGATATTCTATCCTTCGCAGATTAGTATTTAATTACAGGAAAGAGGTAAAGTAAGATGGCAGAGTCAATGGTTGGCTTAAAGAGATCGCACAGATGTACGGAGGTTTCATCAGCTGATATTGGTAAGAAGGTTACTGTAATGGGTTGGGTTGCCAAGAGAAGAAATCTTGGTTCACTTATTTTTGTTGATTTAAGAGACAGAAGTGGAATTCTTCAGATTCTTTTTGATGAAAATATAATTGGTAAGGAAGGCTTCGACAAGGCATATACACTTCGTAATGAATTCGTAATCGCTGTTGAGGGTGAAGTTATTAAGAGAAGCGGTGCCGTTAATGAGAATTTAAAGACAGGTGACATTGAGATTGCTGCAAAGACTTTAAGAATTCTTTCAGAGTCAGAGACACCTCCATTCCCAATAGAAGAAAATATCCAGACTAAGGAAGATATCAGACTTAAATACAGATGTCTTGATCTTAGAAGACCGGATATCCAGTCTAATATTATTATGAGAAGCAAGGTTGCAACTCTTACAAGAGCATTTCTTGCAAAGGAAGGTTTCTTAGAGATTGAAACACCTATGCTTACTAAGTCTACACCAGAGGGAGCAAGAGATTACCTTGTACCAAGCCGTATTCATCCAGGTAAGTTCTATGCACTTCCACAGTCACCACAGCTCTTTAAACAGATGCTTATGTGTTCTGGATATGACAGATATATGCAGATTGCAAGATGTTTTAGAGATGAGGATTTAAGAGCAGACAGACAGCCTGAATTCACACAGATTGATATGGAATTATCATTCGTAGATGTTGATGATGTAATTGATGTTAATGAAAGACTTCTTGCATATCTTTTTAAAGAAGTTCTTGATGTTGATGTAAAGCTTCCAATCCAGAGAATGACATGGCAGGAAGCTATGGACAGATTTGGTTCTGATAAGCCGGATTTAAGATTCGGTATGGAATTACAGAATGTATCAGATATCGTTAAGGACTGCGGATTCGGAGTATTTACAGGAGCACTTGAGAATGGCGGTTCTGTAAGAGGAATCAATGCAAAGGGACAGGGAAGCATGCCTCGTAAGAAGATTGATGCACTTGTTGATTTTGCTAAGGGATATGGTGCAAAAGGTCTTGCTTATATTGCAATTCACGAAGATGGTTCATATAAGTCATCATTCGCAAAGTTTATGACAGAGGATCAGATGAATGCCCTTGTTAAGGCTATGGATGGTGAAGCCGGGGATCTTCTTTTATTCGCTGCTGACAGAAATAAGATTGTATGGAATGTACTAGGTGCTTTAAGAGTAGAACTTGCTGATCAGATGGGACTTCTTGATAAGTCTGATTATAAGTTCTTATGGGTAACAGAGTTTCCACAGTTTGAATGGTCAGATGAAGAAGAAAGATTTGTTGCAATGCATCATCCATTCACAATGCCTATGGATGAAGATCTTGATATGCTTGAAACTAATCCTGGTGCAGTTCGTGCAAAGGCTTATGATATTGTTCTTAACGGAACAGAAATCGGTGGTGGTTCAGTAAGAATCCATCAGGCTGATGTTCAGAGCAGAATGTTCAAGGCACTTGGACTTACAGATGAAGTTGCTAATGAAAAGTTCGGATTCCTGCTTGATGCATTCAAGTATGGTGTTCCTCCACATGCAGGACTTGCTTATGGTCTTGACAGACTTGTAATGCTTATGGCTAAGAGAGATTCAATCAGAGATGTTATTGCTTTCCCTAAGGTAAAGGATGCATCCTGTCTCCTTACTAATGCACCTGATGTAGTAGACGCTAAGCAGCTTGATGAGCTTTCAATTAAGATTGAAGAAGAGAAAACTGAAGAGTAATATATAATAAAAGCCCTGCACTCATATGAAAGTGCGGGGCTTTTATTTATGATATTTATAAAAATGTTATTTAATAGTAATCTGTTCAACAGATGTATCAGCACCGCTTGTACTTACTCTGTAAAGGACCCCCTGATCTTCATAATACTGGAAAAATGTGTATTTTGATGTGCAGTGAATGTTGGTAATATTGCCTATAGCAATAGTTTCAATCTGCGTTCCATCAATATTCATCCTGTAAAGTCCGGTCATTCCATCTGTGCTTTCCACCTGAAAAAATATTTTGTTGCCATAAACATTATAATTAACGACTTTGTTTCCTTTTTCTCCATATAATAATTCAAGAGTTTTGTTAGATGTATTAAGTCTTACAAGTGAATAGTTCTTGCTTAAGTCAATGTAATATGCATAGCCGTTCTCAACATCTGCAAGATATGAATTGCAATCATATAACACAGAGGTCTTATCAGTTTTGGTATCGTAACTTAATATGTTATGTTTTCCGGCAGGATCAGAAAAATATATTGTTCCGTTATGGACGCACGCAGGTGAGTAAGGTGTGTCAGAAATTTTGGTATCTTTCTTTCCTGCAATGTCTACTTTATGAAAAGCCAGAGGTGTTGTGTCACTATAATGCTGGTAGTATAACGAGTTACCGGATAAGGCTATTGTTCCGGAAAGACTGTCGTATAATGCTTTCAGTGACTCACCGTTTAAGTCACAGCGGTAAACACCGAATAGCTGTCCCCTGAATATTGTTCCGATGGTTTCCTGCTTGAAATTATTCTTGACATAATATATGTAACTGCCACAGACATTGATTGATGCAACACTGTCATCATTTAATTTCATGGCATTAGTGCAGTCTGAATTCATTACATATAATTTGTTGTAATCGTATGGATTGGCAAAATATATTTTGTCATTGTATTCGCAGAACAAGCCTCCGTTATTGAGGTTACCTGCTGAATTGCCGATAGCATTATCGCTGTTGTATATGATGCGGCTGCTTCGGATAGATAAAAATATTGATACTGCGAGTAATAATCCTATTATGGTTATTACACTTATTGTGATGGCTTTTTTCATATGTTATCACTACTCCCTTATGAACATTATTTAAGAACATTTTCTTAAGTATAACATAAAGTACATTTATTGCATATCATTAAAAATGTGATACAATAAGAACAATACATCGCTTTAAAGAGGAGAAGTATATGTTAGATCTTAATGAAATACGAAATAATATTGATAAAATCGACAGTCAGCTTGTTGAACTGTTTGAAGAGAGAATGAAACTGACAACTGAGGTTGCAGAATATAAGATTGAGACAGGAAAGAAGGTTCTTGATCCGGCACGCGAGAAAGCTAAGTTGGAATCAGTTAAGAAGCTTGTCAGGAATCCCGATAATGTTCATGCTATTGATGACCTATTTGCACAGATTATGGCTAACTCGAGAAAGAATCAATATATGCTTCTTGAAAAGATGGGGCAGACTTTAAGAGAACCATATGAGGCAATTGATGAGATTAATAAAAAGAACTGTAAGGTTGTATATCAGGGGGTGCCGGGCGCATATTCATACGCTGCCATGATTAATTTCTTTGGTAAGGATGTTGATAATTTCAATGTTCCTACATGGAGAGAGTGCATGGAGGCAGTTAAGCTTGGAAAGGCAGATTATGCGGTACTTCCTATAGAAAATTCCAATGCCGGAATTGTTGCTGATGTGTATGATCTGTTACAGGAATATAATAATTACATAATAGCAGAAACTTATGTTAAGATTGAACATTTGTTGCTAGGACTTCCGGGAACTGACCTTGAAAATGTAACTGCTGTATATTCACATCCACAGGGACTTATGCAGTGTGACAGATTCTTAGATACTCACAAGAGCTGGCAGAGAATCAGTCAGGCTAATACAGCACTTGCAGCAAAGATGATTTTTCAGGAGCATAATAAGACTCATGTTGCCATTGCGAGTAAGGAAGCAGCAGAGCTTTATGGTCTTGATATCTTAAAGTCTGGAATTACAGACCAGGAAGGCAATACAACAAGATTTGTTATTGTTACTAATACAAGAAAGTTCGTTAAGAATGCACAGAAGATGAGTATTGTGTTTGAAACAGCCAATGAAGCAGGCACTTTATATAATCTTTTAAGCCATATTATATATAATGGGCTTAATATGAATAAGATTGAATCAAGACCTATTGAGGGGAATGTTGAAGGAAAGAGTTGGAATTTCCGTTTCTTTGTTGATTTTGCGGGTAATATTGATGATCCAAGAGTTATGAATGCATTAAGAGGCATTGAAGAAGAAGCTGAATCTATTAAGTTGCTAGGAAATTATTAATGTGTTAGAATTATAAATATGTCGTCAGACAATAAGCTATTAGATAAGTGAGGGAATTAAAGTGAATTTAGAAGAGGCAAAGCTTAAGCTTTCAAAGTACGGTCAGGAACAGATATTGAGATATTTTGATGAATTATCAGATGATGAGAAGGCAGCACTTCTTGAGCAGATTGATAAGACTGATATGGAAGTTTTATCTGCAATTGAACATAAGTCTGAGCTTGTTAAGAAAGGTGAGATTACACCTCTTGATGCAATGGAACTGGATGAGATAAAAGCTGATTATGATACATTTAAGAATACAGGTGTAGAGGCAATTAAAGCTGGAAAGGTTGGCGCAATTCTTCTTGCAGGCGGAATGGGAACAAGACTTGGTTCTGATAATCCTAAAGGAATGTATAACGTGGGAGTTAACAGGGAACTTTATATATTCGAGTGCCTTATTAATAATCTTATGGATGTTGTTAAGGAAACAGGTACATATATACATTTATTCGTTATGACTAGTGAGAAGAATAATGATGCTACAGTTTCTTTCTTTGAAGAGAAGGACTTCTTCGGATATAAGAGTGAATATGTACATTTCTTCAAGCAGGAGATGGCAGCAGCCACTGATTATGATGGCAAGATATATCTTGAAGAGAAGGGAAGAATGGCTACATCACCTAATGGCAATGGTGGCTGGTATATCTCTTTAAAGAAGGCTGGATTAACAGAGGTTCTTGAGAATAACGGAATTGAGTGGCTTAATGTATTCGCTGTTGATAATGTTCTTCAGAGAATTGCAGACCCTGTATTTATCGGCGCTACAATTGAAAAGCACTGTGCAGTTGGTTCTAAGGTTGTAAGAAAGGCAGCTCCTGATGAGAAGGTTGGTGTTATGTGTCTTGAAGATGGCAAGCCTTCTATTGTTGAGTATTATGAACTTACTAAAGAGATGATGGATGCTAAGAATGCAAAGGGCGATCCGGCATATAATTTCGGAGTTATTCTTAATTATCTGTTCGGGGTTTCTGACCTTGAAAGAATTGTTGGAAAGAATCTTCCATTACATATTGTTGAGAAGAAGATTCCATATATTGACGAGAATGGTAATCTGGTTAAGCCTGAAAAGCCTAACGGATATAAGTTCGAGAGTCTTGTTCTTGATATGATTCATGAGCTTGACAGTTGTCTGCCATTCGAAGTGGTAAGAGAAAAAGAATTTGCACCAATTAAGAATGCGACAGGTGTTGATTCGGTTGAATCAGCAAGAGAACTTCTTAAGAAGAATGGTGTTGCAATTTAGTTATTTTTGTTGTATGTTATTAATAAGTACTGTACAACTGGCGGAAGATGCCTTATAGGCATTGTGGGATAACCCACAGGGAGTACAGTTTATATTAAGAAAAGCCGACCGCCTGGGCAACGTTAAGCTATAAGCTGCGTTCCCAGACGGTCGTTTTTTTGCATTTGCTGCATGTGGCAAATTAGTAGTGATGGGAATAGGAGTGAAAATTCACAATCATGTTTGCATGGATTGGGGATTTTTTACGGATATTCCCATCGCTACTCGCGAAAAGAACCATGATGAGCGAACGCAGTCATCACATTTAACAGGAGGTCAGTTATGACAATTAAGAACCTTTCAGAGGAATTATCAGGATGTGCTTATCCGGGCAGAGGAATTGTTGCCGGTATGTCAGAGGATGGTAAGAAGGCGGTTTCAGCTTACTTTATTATGGGAAGAAGCGAGAGCAGCCGTAACCGTGTATTTGTACAGGACGGAGAGGGTATCAGAACAGAAGCTTTTGACCCATCAACACTTTTGGTTGCACCAGAGCTTATTATCTATGCCCCTGTAAGAGTACTTGGCAATAATACTATAGTTACTAATGGAGACCAGACTGATACGGTTTATGACGGCCTTTCAGAAGGTAAAACATTTGAGGAATCTTTAAGAGTAAGAAAATATGAGCATGATGCACCTAACTATACTCCAAGAATTTCAAGTGTGCTTCATATTGAGAATAATGAATATTCATATGCAATGTCTATATTAAAGAGCCATAATGGTAATCCTGACATCTGTGAAAGACACACATATACATATGATGCAGCATTTGCAGGAGAAGGACATTATATCCATACATATATGGGTGATGGCAATCCACTTCCAAGCTATGAGGGAGAACCTACATGGGTTAAGATATCTGGTGATATCGAAGAATTCACACAGATGATATGGGATAATCTTAATGCAGATAACAAGGTTTCACTTTTTGTGAGATATATTGATATTGCTACAGGTGAATATGAAACAAGAATTATTAACAAGAATGTAAAGTAATTAAATTAAGGAGAAAGAATATGAACGAATTTCAGTTAAAATACGGATGCAACCCTAATCAGAAGCCTTCAAGAATATTTATGGAAGATGGAAGAGACCTTCCTGTAGAGATTCTTAACGGCAGACCGGGATATATTAATTTTCTTGATGCATTTAACGGATATCAGCTTGTTAAGGAGTTAAAGAAAGCTACAGGACTTCCGGCAGCAACATCCTTCAAGCATGTATCTCCAGCAGGTGCTGCAGTTGGACTTCCTCTTACAGATGTTGAGAAGAAGATTTACTGGGTTGATGAAGCAATCGGAGAATTAAGCCCAATCGCATGTGCATACGCAAGAGCAAGGGGGGCAGACAGAATGTCATCTTTTGGTGATTTTATATCATTATCAGATGTATGCGATACTGCTACAGCAAAGCTTATCCAGCATGAGGTTTCAGATGGTATTGTTGCTCCTGGATATGAGCCAGAGGCACTTGAGATATTAAAGGCTAAGAAGAAGGGCAATTACAATATTATTAAGATTGACCCTGAGTATAAGCCTGAACCAATCGAGAGAAAGCAGGTGTTTGGCGTAACATTTGAGCAGGGAAGAAATGAGTTCGTTATTGACAAGGAACTTTTATCAAATGTTGTAACAGAGAATAAGGATATTCCAGAGTCTGCTAAGATTGATATGATTATTGCACTTATAACACTTAAGTACACACAGTCTAATTCTGTATGCTATGTAAAGAATGGACAGGCAATTGGTATCGGAGCAGGACAGCAGTCAAGAATCCACTGTACAAGACTTGCAGGACAGAAGGCAGATAACTGGTATCTGCGCCAGAATCCAAAAGTCCTTAATCTTCCATTTAAGGATGGTGTAGGTCGTGCTGACAGAGATAATGCTATTGATCTCTATATCGGTGATGAGTATGAAGATATTCTCAATGACTGGGAGAGAGTATTCACAGAGAAACCATCTGTATTTACAACAGAGGAAAAGAAGGAATGGCTTGCAGGCAACACTGATGTAACAATCGGTTCAGATGCATTTTTCCCATTTGGAGATAATATTGAGAGAGCATACAAGTCAGGTGTTAAGTATGTAGCACAGCCTGGCGGCTCTGTAAGAGATGATCAGGTTATAGAAACAGCTAATAAGCGTGGAATGGCTATGTGCTTTACCGGAATGAGACTGTTCCATCATTAATACAGAGTCAGTACATAAAAATGTTGATAATTACTCATATTCATTGACTTTAGAGGCCTTATTTGTTAAAATTTACTCAATCAATACATGTAACAATTGAAAAAGAGGTGGTTTAAGCATGAAGATTCAAGATTTTGCTGATATGGAGAAGTTTGAATCAATTATGTCTGACTGGGCTGTGGCAACAGGATTAGCTACGGTTGCAGTTGGAGCTGATGGAAAGTATATTTCCGAGTGTTACAACTTTACAGATTTCTGTATAAAGCTTACCAGAGGAAGTAAGGAAGGATGCAGAAGATGTGAGAAATGTGATGCTGAAGGACAAGGTGTATATCATTGTCATGCTGGACTTGTGGATTTTGGTATTCCGCTTAAGTTAAACGATGGTACGGTACTTGGCTCTGTAATCGGAGGTCAGGTTTTACCTGAGCATCCGAATGAAGAGAAATTCAGAGGTGTTGCAAGAGAACTGGGGATTAATGAGGATGAGTATATTGAGGCGTTAGGAAAAGTTACAGTAAGAACAGAGGCAGAGATTAATGCAGCAGCTAACCTGCTAGGAGCAGTACTTAATAATTTTATTAATTCAGAATATAATTCTAAGTATAATGGACAATTGATTACAAAGCTTACAAGTGGTGTTAAGAGTTGTGAAGAATATGTGAGAGATATCAAGGAGAATACCAAGCAGCTTGATGGTATCCAGAGAAAGCAGAATATTCTTGCACTTAATGCATCTATTGAGGCTGCAAGAGCCGGCGAGGCGGGAAAAGGCTTTTCAGTTGTAGCATTAGAGGTAGGAAAGCTTGCTAAGAGCTGTACAGATCTTAATAACAGAATAACCTCAACTGTAGAAAATATATATGATGTTATACATAATATGGCAGATATAGGTAAGAGATAAAGAATACCAGTGGGTAATTACATATAGCGAATGTCAACTGCAAGATGCAATTTGTTGACATTCGCTATTTTCAGTTCTATAATCAAATAAAAATTTTAAAAAGAGGTATATCAATTATGACACCATTAGAACTTGCTGAAGAGATTATTAATGGAAGAAGAATTACAAGGCAGGACGACTTATCCTTTTTCCTGGATTGCGATTTGGATGAACTTTGTGAAGGGGCAGACAGGATAAGAAAGCATTTTATTGGAGATAAGGTTGATTTATGTTCTATAATTAATGGAAGAAGCGGCAAATGTCCAGAGGATTGTAAGTACTGTGCACAGTCAGCACATAACCATACAGATTGTGAAGTGTATGATTTTCTTCCGGAAGAGGATATTGTAAAAGCGTGTAAGCTGAATGAGTCAGAAGGTGTTGACCGTTTTTCGATTGTTACAGCTGGAAAAGCTCTTACTGGTAAAGAATTTGAAAAGGCTGTTCATGCTTATGAGACTATGAATAAAGAATGTGATATTGAGCTGTGTGCATCTATGGGGTTTCTTAATGCAGAGCAGCTTCACAGACTTCATGAAGCGGGTGTTACAAGTTACCACCATAATATTGAGACTTCAAGAAGAAATTTCCCTAATATATGCACTACACATACATATGATATGAAGATTGAAACTTTAAAGCTTGTAAAAGCAGAAGGTATGTGGGCGTGTTCAGGTGGCATAATAGGAATGGGTGAAAGCTGGGAAGACAGACTTGATATGGCGATAAGTCTTGCGGAAGTCGGAGTTGACTCTATCCCGCTCAACACACTGATGCCTATTAAGGGTACACCGCTTGAGAATGAGAGAAGGCTTACAGAGCCTGAGATATTAAGAACAATTGCATTCTTTAGATATATTAACCCGGAGGCTGATATAAGACTTGGTGCAGGAAGAGCACTTCTTACAGGAGACGGAATCAAGGCATTTCAGTCTGGTGCGTCTGCTACTATTACAGGTAATATGCTTACTACTGTTGCATGTGCTACAATTAGAAGCGATAAGAATATGTTAAAGGAAATTGGAAGAGAGACAAAATAATGAAATTAACAAAATATTTGAAAAAAGGAATGGCTGTGTTACTTACAGCGACATTTTGCATGGGATTATCAGCAGGGCTGACAGGCTGTGGAAAAGATACAACTAAAGAAGATTCTAAGGATATTGATACATTCAGAATAATGATTGCACCGTATCAGGATGCTGATACGCTACTTACAGGACTTGAGCCTCTTGGCGGCATGATTAAAGATGAACTTGCTACACAGGGGTATAATGTAGGCAATGTTGAGATTACAGTAGGAACTTCTTACAGTGCAGTAGGAGAAGCTTTAAGTGCCGGAACAGCAGATGCAGGATTTATTTCTGGCGGAACTTATGTTACATATGATGATGACTGTGATGTTCTGCTTACTGCACAGAGAAAAGCTATTAACAAGGATTCTCTTAATGCCAAGGACTGGAATGACGGAACGGAGGAAGCATTTACAGATAATCTTACAACATATTACCGTTCAATAATTCTTGCAGGACCAAGTACTAAGGGACAGGAGCTTGCTGCCAAGGTTAATGCAGGACAGAAGCTTACATGGGACGATTTGAACAGTGCAACATGGGCTGTAATGGGTGCTTCATCAGCATCAGGTTATATATACCCAAGTCTGTGGCTTTACAATAATTATGGTAAGCAGATAAGTGACCTTGCCAATGTCGTACAGTCTGATTCATATACAACATCTATGTCAAGACTTGCAGCAGGACAGGTTGATGTTATCGTTGGATTTGCACATATGAGAGCAAAATATGCAGCTAACTGGATGAGCAAATTTGGTGGTACAGATGATTGTTATAAACAGACTGCAGTTTTGGCAGTGACAGATCAGATAATGGATGATACAATATGTGTTAGTAAGAATTCAGATATTATGTCAGAAGGCTTTAAGAAAGCATTTGCAGATGCTTGTATTAATATAGGAAAAAGTGAAGACGGACTTAAAGTTTTGAATGTATTAAGCCATATTGGATATCAGTATGCCCAAAGCTCTGACTATGATGCAGAGCGTGCGGCGCAGAATATGTTAAAGAAATAATTCACCTTTAAGCTGTCTGGGAGGACAATATACATGTTACAGATAGACAGTGTAAGTAAATTATATAAAGGTGGAGACAAAGCCCTTGATAACATTAGTTTTTCAGTAGAACAGGGCGAATTCATATCAGTAATTGGAAAGAGTGGTGCTGGAAAGACCACTCTTTTTCGCTTGCTTAATGGAATGATTAAGCCAACTGCAGGCCGTATTATTATTAATAACCAGGATTTTACAAAGCTTAAGGGAAGAAAGAAAAGAGATATTCAGAAAACAATAGGCACTATATATCAGGATTTCTGCCTTGTTGATACAATTACCTGCTTAGACAATGTGCTTAATGGGGCATTGGCAGATAGAAATGCTTTTCAGGCACTTTTGGGTATATTCACTAAGGAACAGAAGGAATATGCAAGAAAGCAGCTTGAAGCAGTGGGATTATCTGAAAAAATGTATTCATATGCGGGAAAACTTTCTGGAGGACAGAAACAGAGAGTTGCAATTGCAAGGGCACTAATGCAGAAGCCTGATATTATTCTTGCGGATGAACCGGTTGCTTCTCTAGACCCATATAGTGCAGAACAGATTACTGATATTCTTGTACAGCTTAACAGGCAGTACAATATAACGGTTATTATGAACAGTCATTCGGTAGAGCTTGCATTGAAGAAATCGGACAGAATTATAGGAATTGCTGACGGCAGACTTGTACTTGATAAAAAGTCGTCAGAGGTAACAGATGAGAATATTGAATTCATATATGGTGGTGCGTATGAAAAGCATGAATAGAATGAAGGTTATCAGAAGAATTACTACACTGGTAATGCTTTTTATAATAATATTCTGTTTTGCTGTAACAGGCTTTGATATGAATGTGATTATAAATAGAGGCAGTCAGGCTGTATTATTCATAAAAAGAATGTTCCCACCGGATACAGGATATTGTGGTAAGGTTATAGAACCACTTATTAAGACTGTGCAGATGTCAATTGCGGGTACATTTATAGGTGCTGTGTTTGGACTTTTTACTGCATTTTTATATGCAGGCAATCTTATTAAGAAATCATATGTAAGGATTGTGGTGAGAGTTATTGTACAGTGTGTAAGAACAATACCTGTGCTTATACTTGCACTTGTAGCAACATTTATATGGGGGCTTGGTGCGGCAGCAGGAACTATTGCAATAGCTGTATCGACATGGGCTGTAATGGCAAGAATTGGTGGTGAGGATATTGAAGGCCTGACACTGAAGCCATATGAAGCAGTTACAGCTATAGGAGCAGGAAAATTTAAAGCATTTTCACGGACAGTTATTATTGAACTGCTGCCGGGATATCTTAGCAATTCACTTTATGTACTGGAAGCTAATATAAGACATGCGGCAATACTTGGCTATGTAGGTGCAGGAGGAATAGGACTACTGCTTAATGAAAAGATAAGCTGGCGTGAATACAGCAGGGTTGGAATGATTCTTGTTATGCTTTTTGTCGCAGTGCTTGTGGTTGAAGGAATAAGTACATTCCTGAAAGCATATCTTGATGGACGTATTAAGAGAAATACAACTGCAAATGTGATTATAAGTGTATGTATCATGGTATTTTTTGTATACAGTCTCAGTGCAGTTAAAGATGTATCAACATCAAAGCTTGGTATTAAGGTTGTTGGTGCGATTATGCACGGAATTACACATCCGGACTGGGAATACATGTTTATGACCGGAAAGAGTGGCGTTATGTATCTTATGCTTGAAACTATTGCAATCGCAGTTGCGGGAACATGTGCCGGAGCAGTGTTTGCAGTAATACTTACATTGATTAATTCGAGAAAATTCATTCCAGCACCTATGGCTTTTATTGGCAGGCTTGTTGTTATGGCAATAAGAACTGTACCTGTGTATGTGTATGGGCTTATATTTATAAGGGTTACGGGACCTGGCAGCTTTGCCGGAGTGCTTACAATGATGATGTGCAGTATCGGACTTCTGACAAAGAGATTCACAGTTGCAGTAGACAACTGGAATATGGCGGCATGGAATGCGTGCAAATGTGCAGGAACGGGATTTATAGCAAGATTACGGCATGTGGCGGTGCCTGAACTTAAGTTCCAGTTTAAGGATGCTGTGATGTACAGACTGGATGTGAATGTGCGGTCGGCAAGTATATTAGGACTTGTTGGAGCAGGTGGAATCGGCGCCCCACTGATTGTCTACATGAACAATTACAGATGGGACGCCGTTGGCTCAATTCTTATTGTATTGTTTGTTGTAGTTCTTCTTATAGAACTTCTTTCAAAATGTTTAAAGAGAATTCACTAAGCTTTCTTAAAACGGCTGTAGTCAATAACATATATGAAAATGTAAAGAACGATATAAAGAATTATTGCTCCGATTACATCGACTACAGAATGCTGCTTTAAAAACACGGTTGCAAGGCATATAAGGACGCAAAGGATTGAAGATAATGTCTTTGTTATTATATGTCCCTTTAAAGCTTTGCAACGCAGTAATGCAAAATTAACTGCAAGCGAGTTGTATACATGTATACTTGGAAATACATTTGTTGAAGTATCTATTGTATATAGTGCATTGATTATCTTTCCACAGAAGTTATCGGGAATATAATCAGGCCTTAATGTAAGACCATTAGGATATATCATGCATATTGTAAGAGCAAGTGACATACCGATTACAAGCGATAATGCAAACTGTAAGAATTCTTTATTATCTGCCTTAAAATACATATATATGCACGCTGCAACCACATACAAAAACCATAATACATATGGAATTATAAAATACTCACAGAAAGGTATCATATCATCAAAAGGAATATTGATGATATGAAGCCCGGGATAATCACTGTTAATAACTTTTTCAAGAGTCGAAAACCATGGAAGGTATATAAATATATATGCTGCAAAGCATATTCTCCAGCCTTTTCTTTTAAAAAAATCTTTCAATATTGTACACCTCTACATTTTTTAATATTATTAGCAAAATATTTCAAAATTATATCATTGTTGCTGAATAAATGCAATATAATAAGGTTTTGAAGGTTTACAAACCAAATAAATATGTAATATAATGATATGACACATTTGATGCAGGAGATTTATAAATGTTACATTTGAATCATTTGAAGAAAAGTTTTGGTAAGAACGAAATTCTTACTGATATTGAATATACATTTGAAGAAGGAAATATATATCCGGTTCTTGGCGGTGCAGGAGCAGGAAGAACAACTCTGTTTGAGTGTATCGCAGGAGATATTGCTGTAGATTCAGGCACTGTTGAGACTAAGGAGAAGTGCACGCTTTTCTTTGCTGCAAAGCAGAGTGTTCTGCCTATGCTTATTACAGGATATCAATTTATCAGTATGCTCTGTGATATGAATAAGAACAGCGAAAAGCCTGAATATTATCTTGATAAAGTGAAGCTTACAGGGCTGATAAGAGACAGACATATTGCAGATTACAGTTTTGAGGAGAAGAAGAGGCTTCAGTTAGCAGCTTTTCTTATTCAGAAACCATATGTAATGATGTTTGATGAGGCACTTGATTATTGTACTGATGAATATATTGATGATATGCTTTCAGTTCTTAATGAATATAAGAATGACCATATAATTCTTATATCAACAGGTTTGTTGGATATTGCACATAGAATATCAAAGGATGTGCTGGTTCTTAACAATGGTGAACTCAATCCTATATCACATGAAACTATGCAGATTCCAGAGATAAAAGAAGCTGTATTAGACATACTTGGGGAGGCAGACAATGAAATTATTTAGAAAGCTGTTTGCTGAGAAAATATTACGATATTATGAGGGAACAGAGGCAGGAATTAAGATGATAAAGAGTTTTCCTGTAATAAGGAAACTGGTGAAGGATGATGCTTTTGGTGAAAAATCAAAAAGCAGGGCTATCGTTGGAACTATGGCACAGATATTTATGCTTGCATGGGAATTTATAAGAAAGTTCATGTATGTAATTCTTCTTATATATGTTCCCTATACAATACTTGCATATTTCTTCCCACTAATAAGGATTCATCAGGATATTTCTATAATATATCTGTTTATAATGCTTTCAACTATATGTGGAAGTCTTGCTAATACAACAATATTTGCAATGGGTGACAGGGATTATCTTATGATTCGTGTAATGCTTGTTAGTCCGTATATGAATTTTCTGGGGAAATTTATATATAAGATAGTAACAGAATTTGTATTCTATTTTATTATACTTATAATACTTGGAGAACCGGTATTTAATGCACTTATGTTGTGCATTGTTACAGCATGTGCAAGACCTGTGGGTGAGATGATGGCAATTATAACATTTGACCATTTCAGAGGTGTGTACGAAAACAGAAGTGTCCTTAATGGCACAATAATGGCTATATGTGTAATACTTGCATATGGACTGCCTGTGCTTAATGGCAGAATTGTAGCAAGCTGGATATATGCAATACATCCGTTTGTTGTCTGTGTTATGTTTCTTGTTGGAGCAGGCGCAATGTATTTTCTGTGGTGGTATAAGTATTATCGTGTGATAATAAGAGAGGCAATGCATAATAAAAGAGAATTTTAATTAAAGCAGGAGGACGATTATGTATCAGAAAAGCAGAAGATTTCAGACAAAAATAATTACATATGCAGTTCTGGTTATATTCAGTCTTCTTGTCATAGGGGTGTTTGTATACAGCTATGTATCTAAATATCAGGAAAATAAGCTGGATATTAAATCACGTTATACATTTTCAATAAGAATTGATGATCAGTGGAATGTTGTATCTGATGATTATGTATCTGATTATGATAATGATAATGTGTCTAATTTTACTAATCCGGATATGGTGGGGCTTGGAACTAAATGGCTCGAAAAATATATCTCACAGTACAGACAGAAATATGTTCCATATTCAAAGTATATTGTAAAATCAGGTATTGATTCAGTAAGCGTGCTTGACCTTTCAAGCAATACAGTTCTTCTGTCCTTCTGGGTTATTCCGCAGAATCTTAATTCGGATTATTTTTCTTCGTGGGAAGGTATTCAGGATGACGGAAGAATAAAATGTGAGTGGGTGGTTTCATTTTATCTTGATAACAACTATGATAATACTGCGAAGCTTTATGTTACTTCAGTCATGAGTTCAGAAGACTATGGACTGAAACAGTATTATGCACAGCAGGGAATCGATTCAGGCGGAGATACAGAGATTACAAGTAATTCTAACAAGGATCAGCTTGCTAATTATTCAATAAAGGATAATTCACTTCTTGTCACTTATGATAGAGAAAAATATATTTCGGTTCCTGTATCTTATTCTTATCTGTTGTATGAGCCTAACAGTTCAACAACACTTAAAGAAGGCAGTTATATGATAACCACAGAAAAAACTGCTTTTGTGTATGGAGGAAAGACAGTTAATAACACTAAAATTCCGGTTACTGTTGTTTATTCGGATGATAAAGGTGAAAACTGGACAACATGTGAGCTTGATAAGATATATACTGCTGATTATTATTATGTAAAATTCTTTGATTCTGACAATGGTGTGATTGTCTGCGGATATGCAAAGAGTAATGATACTAATGAATCATCAAGGATATACAGTACAAGTAATGGTGGAGAAAGCTGGGATATAGTTGGAAGCGGACCGGCTACTAATATAATTAAGGGTGTTGTTTATGTGTCATCAGATGTTGGTTTTTTCTGTTATGATTACGTTGAAGGTATGGATAGTAATCTTTATAAGACAGATGATGGTGGTAAAACATTTGCAAAGGTAATGCTTGAGGAGCAGGAACTTGATAGTTCAGCTGCGAATCCACAGGGGCAGGAGACCGAAACTAAGACTGATTCCGGAAAAAACGGTGCAGATTCTTCAGAACAGTTAAGATGGAGCGATGTATATAAGGAAGCTCTTACACCAGTTGTAGATTCTACCGGAATTATAACAATATATCTTACCCAGGGCAAAAATGCTGTTTATAATGATGGAAAAACGGCGGCAAAATATCAGTCATCTGATAAAGGAAGTACGTGGAAATATATTGGTCAGGTTGAGATAAAAGATTAAATATTTATTAAAGTGTAAAAAATATTTGAATAATATAAACATGCGTGGTATTATAATTATAGCAAAAGGAATTATAATATTACGCATGTTTTTTTGATATATGCATTTTCTTATGGACATGGGACGTGAATGAGGATTATTCATAAGGAGATTGTAATATGAAAAGCAGACATGGAAAGAAAAAGCGCCTGACAGCAGCGGTTGTACTATTAGGTATACTTGTTATTGGCTGGGCGGTGATATCATATGCAGCAGAAGATGAGTATAAGGTTCATCATAATATTACTATTGATCTTGGTGGAGGAACATGTGATAAGATATATTATCAGTCGCAGATTGATAATGGAGATAATGCCGGACAATGGAATGATGATCTGAGAATTGGGGAATATCTTGCTGACCGTTATGGAGAATACCATACTATTATTGATTATAAGGCATCTGTGCCGAAAGCAGATACAGTAACATCTAATTATTATGACTGCGTAGGAGTTACACCATATCTAAGAATTGGTGCGGTAAGCAGGGATGGATATATTCTGAAAGGCTGGGAAGTTTCAGGAGACAAAGGATGGCATACTGATTATGGAAAGAATGGCATTCGGGTTGAAATAGGGGCTTATATGGAAGAAGATATTGTTATCAAAGCAATATGGGAAAGACAGACATTTACAGTTCATTATAGCGCAGGAGTTGCAGCTGACAGAGGCATTAAAGCTTATCTTCCAGATGATGAGGATGCTTATTATGGAAGAGGGGATGAACTGACAGGTTTTACTGAGGGTGCATCTGCTGATAATGGACTTATATTTACCGGATGGTCCTTTGACAGATATGGTGACTCTGGCATATTAGAACCGGAAGATCTGAGTGATTATAACAAAGATGTGACTGTCTATGCTATATGGGATTATATAATTACATTTGATAATAACACAGACGCAGAGGTTACCGGTTATATGGAGAATATTACATCAAAGCTTGGCAGCAGAATCAGACTTAAAGGAAGCAGTCTGTCAAGAAAAGGATATTATCTGTCTGGATGGAATACGAAAAGTGATGATACAGGAAAGTTTTATTCAACTATGTCTGTTGTTGACCTGACACCTGATGATAGCGGAAAGGCCGTTCTGTATGCGATATGGCAGCCGATTTTTTATGAAGTACATCTGTATTATAATAAGCCGGAAGAATCAAGTGAGATGATGAAGATTATTGATAATTCAGACTGGGACTGGTATGAGGATGAAGGTTTTTACAGCAGATTCTATACATATGATGAAGAAGATGAACTTCCGTGTGTATCGCAGCTATATAGTCTTACCGGCTGGACAGGTTTAGGCTGGGAGACAGAAGACGGCACATATGTTGAAGGCGGCGTGCCTGAGAAGCTTAATCTGGCTGATAAGCTTGGCGCAGTTGTTGATATGTCGGCTGTGTGGAAAGAGAATATGTACAATATTAATATTGATTCTAACGGTGGATATGATGCCGGTTCTACAATTATCACAGGATATGAGAAAGAGAATGAACTTCCGGATCCGCCACTAAGACCTGGATATGATTTTGATTCATGGAACACAGATGAAGATGGAAAAGGGACAAAGTACGAAAATAAGGATATAGTTTCGAAGCTTGTTGAAGATGATGGCGGTAATATGACAATATATGCTCAATGGAAGAAGAAGAAAAAGTTGTGTCTTAAAGTTTCTTCTAATTCATATCTTAAATCATTGATTAATCCTGCAGCAGAAGCTCTTGCAAAGAACTGGTTTGGAAAGAATAATAATACATTGGTGGAAAATATGATGAATAAGTCTGATAAAGACTGTGTTCAGGTGTGGTCAGTAAGCAGAGAAGGAATCTCAAGAACGAGATAATATAACAGAAGATTATAGATGACAGCCTCCTGTTTTGGGGGCTGTTTTTAAGGTATGTATTTTTATGCAATATATAGATAAATATTTGCTTGAAAATTACATTTAATTATGGTAACATATTGTAAAGTTTGAGAGAAAAAAGGCATTTTTGTGTCTTTTTTTTTGCGCAAAAGTCATTTTAGCGCCTCTTGGCATATGATTAAATTAAATAAACGAAAGGAATTAAGGTGGCATTCATGAAAGCATTTTTGATACTTGAAGATGGAACGGTCTTTGAAGGAACCAGCATAGGTTCGACCCGCGAAGTTATTAGTGAGATTGTCTTTAACACATCTATGACAGGATATCTGGAGGTGCTGACTGATCCTTCATACGCAGGACAGGCAGTAACAATGACATATCCTCTTATCGGTAATTACGGAGTGTGCTATAAGGATATGGAATCCCAGAAAGCATGGCCAGATGGATATATTGTACGTGAGCTTTCCAGAATGGCAAGCAACTTCAGAAATGAAGATCCTATCCAGAAATTCCTTCTTGATAATGATATCCCAGGTATTTGTGGGATTGACACAAGAGCCCTTACTAAGATATTAAGAGAAAAGGGTACTATGAACGGTATGATTACAACTAATGAGAATTATAATCTTGATGAGGTACTTCCTAAGATTAAGGAGTACAGTGTTAAGGGCGTTGTAAGAAAGGTTACATGTTCAGAAAAGTATGTTCTTCCAGGAAAAGGACCTAAGGTTGCTCTTATGGACTTTGGCGCAAAGAAGAATATTGCAAGATCACTTAATAACAGAGGCTGTGAAGTTACAGTATATCCTGCATATACTAAGGCAGAAGAGATTCTTGCATCTAATCCTGATGGAATTATGTTATCTAACGGTCCTGGAGATCCTAAGGAATGTGTAGAGATAATTGAAGAGATTAAGAAGCTGTATAACAGCAATGTACCGATATTTGCAATCTGTCTTGGACATCAGCTTATGGCACTTGCTACAGGAGCTGATACTCACAGACTTAAGTACGGACACAGAGGTGCTAACCATCCTGTTAAGGATTTAAAGACTGGCAAATGTTATATATCATCACAGAACCATGGTTATGTTGTAGATGAAAGCACATTAGACAGTAAGGTTGCAGTACCTGCATTTGAGAATGTTAATGATAAGACTAATGAGGGACTTGAATATGTTGGTAAGAATATATTCACAGTACAGTTCCATCCAGAAGCCTGCGCAGGTCCACAGGATACAGCGTACCTGTTTGACAGATTTATGGATATGATGAAGAAGGAGGACTAAGAACATGCCAAAGATTGAGAGTATTAAGAAAGTATTAGTTATAGGTTCTGGTCCAATCGTTATTGGTCAGGCAGCAGAATTTGACTATGCCGGAACACAGGCATGCCGTTCTCTTAAAGAGGAAGGAATTGAGGTAGTACTGGTTAACTCTAACCCTGCTACTATCATGACAGATAAAGATATTGCTGATGAGGTATATATTGAGCCTCTTACAGTTGAAGCATTAAAGCAGATTATCTTAAAGGAAAAGCCAGACAGCATCTTACCTACACTTGGTGGACAGGCTGGACTTAACCTTGCAATGGAAATTGCAGAGACAGGCTTCCTTGAGGAGCATAATGTAAAGCTTATTGGTACAACTGCACTTACAATCAAGAAGGCAGAAGACCGCCTTATGTTCAAGGAAACTATGGAAAAGATTGGTGAGCCATGTGCACCATCACTTGTTGTTAACAACGTTGAGGATGGCGAAGCATTTGCCGCTAAGATTGGTTATCCGGTAGTTCTGCGTCCAGCTTACACACTTGGTGGAAGCGGCGGTGGTATCGCTAACAATGTGCAGGAATTAAGAGAAATTCTTGAGAATGGATTAAGACTTTCAAGAGTTGGCGAAGTTTTAGTTGAGCGTTGTATCGCCGGCTGGAAAGAAATTGAATACGAAGTAATGCGTGACAGCAACGGAACATGTATTACTATCTGTAACATGGAGAATATCGACCCAGTTGGTGTTCATACAGGTGACAGTATTGTAGTAGCTCCTTCACAGACACTTTCTGATAAGGAATACCAGATGTTAAGAACATCTGCATTAAGAATTATTGATGAATTAGGCATTACAGGTGGATGTAATGTACAGTATGCACTTCATCCAGACAGCTTTGAGTACTGTGTAATCGAGGTTAACCCTCGTGTAAGCCGTTCATCAGCATTAGCTTCTAAGGCTACAGGTTATCCTATTGCTAAGGTTGCGGCTAAGATTGCACTTGGTTATACACTTGATGAGATTAAGAATGCAGTTACAGGAAAGACATATGCAAGCTTCGAGCCAGCACTTGATTACTGTGTAGTTAAGATTCCAAGACTTCCATTTGATAAATTCATCTCAGCTAAGAGAACACTTACAACACAGATGAAGGCTACAGGTGAGGTTATGAGTATTTCTGATAACTTCGAGGGTGGTCTTATGAAGGCTATACGTTCTCTTGAACAGCATGTTGACAGTCTTATGTCATATGACTTTACAGGACTTACAGATGAAGAGCTTCTTGAAGAGCTTGCAATTGTAGATGATAGAAGAATCTGGAAGATAGCTGAAGGTTTAAGAAGACACATTTCTGCAGCCAAGATGCATGATATTACTAAGATAGACTTATGGTTTATTGATAAGCTCCAGATTATTGTTGATATGGAGAATGCTCTTAAGAGAGGACCTCTTACAGAGAGCCTTTTAAGAGAAGCTAAGAGAATTGAATTCCCTGACAATGTTATCGGCGATTTAACAGGTCACACAGAAAGAGAAATCAAGGAATTAAGAGACAAGTATAATATACATGCAGCATTTAAGATGGTTGATACATGTGCTGCAGAGTTCGCAGCTACAACACCATACTATTATTCAGTATATGGCAGTGAGAACGAAGCTGTAGAGACTAAGGATAAGAAGAAGGTTCTTGTACTTGGTTCTGGTCCAATCAGAATCGGACAGGGTATCGAGTTCGACTTCTGTTCAGTTCATTGTACATGGGCATTCAAAAAAGAAGGTTTCGAGACAGTTATTGTAAATAATAACCCAGAGACAGTTTCTACTGACTTTGATATTGCTGATAAGCTTTACTTTGAACCACTTACAGCAGAAGATGTTGAATCAATTGTAGAATTTGAGAAACCGGATGGTGCAGTTGTACAGTTTGGTGGACAGACAGCTATCAAGCTTACAGAAGCACTTATGAAGATGGGGGTTCCTATTCTTGGAACTAAGGCAGAAGATGTTGATGCTGCTGAGGATAGAGAACTTTTCGATGAGATTCTTGAGCAGACACAGATTCCAAGAGCTAAGGGACAGACTGTATTTACAGTTGATGAAGCTCTTAAGGCAGCCAATGAGCTTGGATATCCTGTACTTGTAAGACCTTCATATGTACTTGGTGGACAGGGTATGCAGATCGCTGTATCTGATGAAGATGTAGTTGAATTCATGAATATCATCAACAGAATTAAGCAGGATCACCCAATCCTTGTTGATAAGTACCTTATGGGTAAGGAAATCGAAGTCGATGCTGTATGCGATGGTCAGGATATTCTTATTCCTGGTATCATGGAGCATATTGAGAGAGCTGGTATCCATTCAGGAGACAGTATTTCAGTATATCCAGCTAAGTCTATATCACCTAAGATTGTAGATATGATTGAAGATTATACAGGAAGACTTGCAAGAGCACTTCATGTAAAGGGTATGATTAACATTCAGTTTATCGTATATAATGACCAGGTATATGTAATTGAGGTTAACCCTCGTTCAAGCCGTACAGTACCATATATCAGTAAGGTTACAGGTATTCCTATTGTTAAGCTTGCAACACAGGTTATTATCGGTAAGACAATTAAGGAATTAGGATATGAGCCGGGACTTCAGAAGGCAGCAGATTACTATGCAATTAAGATGCCTGTATTCTCATTTGAGAAGATCAGAGGAGCCGACATCAGCCTCGGACCAGAGATGAAGTCTACTGGTGAGTGTCTTGGTATATCTAAGAGCTTTGATGAGGCACTTTATAAGGCATTCGAGGGAGCTGGAATCAGACTTCCAAAACATAAACAGATTATCATGACTCTGGCAGATAAGGATAAGCAGGATGGTATTGATATTGCACAAAGATTCGAAGCATTAGGTTATAAGATATATGCTTCAAGAGGAACAGCCAAGGTTCTTAAGGAAAATGGCGTACATGCAATTCAGGTTAATAAGATTGGACAGGAAGCACCTACACTTCTTGACCTTATCTTAGAACATAAGATTGACCTTGTAATTGATACACCAGAGAATGGAATTGAGAGAGCCAAGGACGGATTCCTTATCAGAAGATATGCTATTGAGACAGGCGTTCACTGCCTTACAAGTCTTGATACAGCCCATGCACTTATATCAAGTCTTGAGCATGCATTCAATAATCAGGAATTATCTATAGTTGATATTGCGCAGATTGATAACCGTGGTAATAACTAATCTGATAATAATTAAATAATGTAATGAAAATAAGGGGTATCATATCATTTTGATATGATATCTCTTATTTTTTATGGGAATAATATAGCATGTTATTTGCATTAGTTGCAGAGTTATCTGTTATCACGCTCTTACTTTACAAAGATATTTCATCAACAGGATAAGTGAATCAAACGGGGGTATTTTAATAAAAACATAGGAAAAAGGTATGGTGTTTTTATTGACAGATAAAAAGAGGATGATATAATTCTATCTGCGAAGTTAGCAGATGCTAACCTATTGATACATTAAACAGGAGATTTTTGATTATGCCACTAAATCTTGCAGATAAAAACAAAATATATATAATTCAGAGAATTGTTGGAAACAAAGATATGGTACACAGGCTTCAAAGTCTTGGATTTGTTGTGGGTAGTAAGATAAGTGTACTATCTGAAATCAATGGAAATTATGTAGTAGTTATTAAGGATATTAAAATAGGGCTTGCTAAGGAGTATGTTAAGCGTATTATAGTTGCCTGATGTAAAGGAGAGAATTATGTCTAATAGGAAATATATTAAAAGCTTACTCCTTGGAATGAGTGTCATGATGACTATATTGATAGCTATACAGATATATCTTACTGTTTATGTGCTAAAACATAACGAAATGCTTCCGAGGATTCTTTCGTGTACAGCACTGATTCTTGATATAATCATACTTGCTGTATTCTTTGTCAGTTCAAGGATAAACGCAGATGTTGACAGTATGGCTTATATAGATGTAACAGGGATTAATAACAAGCTGGCATACCAGAATCATATAATCAGACTTAATAATGCAGATGATACATTTTTAGTGGGAGTTATAATGTTTGATCTTAATAATCTGAAAAGAGTTAATGATACTCTTGGACACGAGATGGGGGACAGATATATTGAGAGCTTTTCAGCTATACTTGCAGGCGTGCAGAATGAACGTATTAGTGCGTACCGTATAGGTGGTGATGAATTCTGCGTTATTCTGGAGAAGACAAATGCAGTAGAGATACACCAGATTCTGGATAGTCTTGAAAGAAAAATAAATGTTTACAATGAAAAAAACAATATTAAGATTTCATATGCCAAAGGATATGAAATAAGCACAAGAGAGCATTATTATCTTATGGAAGAGCTTACTAAGCGTGCAGACAGCCGCATGTATGAAAACAAGCGGTTAATGAAGGGAAAAAGATTGGATGGCAGAAGGTTAAACGTATGATAACAGGAATTGTAGTAGCATTATTATTAGCGGTAATAGTGTTTCAGTATATGATTATAAAAATAGACAAGGATAAAAGACATGAGGCCGGACATGATAAGCTTACTGGATTATGCAATCCTGAGCATCTTATGCAGAAAATGAAAGAACTGCCAGATAAGAAAAAGAACAGACTTATCATTTATTCAGATATAGCAGAATTCAAGCTTATTAATGAAATATTTGGAATAGAAAAAGGTAATGAAATATTGCTTAAGCAGGCAGATATAATAAAAAAACATGCGGTAGATGGATATTTATACGGAAGAGTTGGTGAAGATCATTTCGTAGTGATTGCAGATGAAGCTACATTTAATGAAGAACATCTTTATGAATGCAGGGAGACATTACAGAATGTGCTTTCTGATTCAGTATATAATGTCAGAGTCTGTTTTGGAATATACAGGACTGATAATATGAATGAATCATTATCATTTATGTGTGACAAGGCTTCATTTGCAGTAGCCTCGATTAAGGATGATACATACACATAGCTTTATTGCTTATTATGATGACACAATGCTTGAAGCTGCTATTAAATATAAGACAATAGTTGATGAATTTGATGATGCTATAAAAGCCAGTGAGTTCAAGATGTATCTACAGCCGCAGATCTCTGCAAAAACAAGGAGGCTTACAGGTGCAGAAGCTTTAGTAAGAAGAATAAAGCCAGATGGAACGATTGTTTCACCAATAGACTTTATACCTGTATATGAGAAGTCTGGGCTCATAAGCAGACTTGACAGATATATCTGGGAGCAGGCAGCGGCTAAGTTAGGAGAGTGGAAGAAAGTTGGTATCAATATGAGCATATCGGTAAATATATCTCCTAAGGATTTTTATTATATTGATATATTTAACACATTTGCAGGTCTTATAAAGAAATATGATATAGAACCATCTAATCTAAAAATTGAAATCACAGAAACTACGATTATGTCAGATGTACCTAATCTGATGGGAGAGCTGGAAGAACTAAGAAAAGCAGGATTCACTATTGAAATGGATGATTTTGGAAGCGGTTATTCATCGCTTAATACATTAAAGGATATTAATGTTGATGTATTAAAGGTTGATATGGGCTTTATAAAAGAGACTAAGAATGTTAAGAAAAGCCGCATAATACTTGCTTCTGTGATAAAAATGGCAAAGGAGCTTAATCTTTTGATTATTACAGAGGGGGTTGAAACAGAAGAGCAGGTTGATAATCTGACAAAGCTGGGATGTGATGTATTTCAGGGGTATTATTTTTCTAAAGCTATTGATGTTAACGAGTTTGAAAAGAGATATCTATATAGGAAAAAAGCTGGGTGAATATAATTATAAAACATATATTATTCTGGAATTACACAGATAAAGTAAAGTCATAACATAAAGAGAAAGACAGATAAAGCCAGATAGATGTGAGGATGTGGGAGAAAATCCTGCGTCCTTTTTTGTCGCTTTACATCATTGGCGCAATCGGTGAAACAAGTGAACCGAAGTGTATTAAAGCAGGATGTGACAACAAACAAGCATCTGGCAGCAGTAGCAAAAAGACAGGAACTTCAAGTGGTTCAAGCAGCAGTTATTCGACAAAGAGTAATTCCTCTAGCAATAAGAGCAATCCATATGCTTCTTATGATAGTGGATATGATTCTATCTATGATGATGGAGATTATGACTGGAACAGATATCAGAAAGATAAGAACTATGCTGATGGTGTAGATGATGCGATGGAAGAGCTTGATGAGGACTGGTAATATGGCAGGTAACTGGAAAGAACCGGAGTTTGATTTTTCAGAGCGTTCAGATAGAGTGACATTAAAACTGGAAGTTGGACAGGTTGTTTATATTCCGGGTGCGGCAGATATTAGAAATGAAAATACAGACCAAGCGGAACTAAAGTCAATGTCGAAAGAAGAAAGAATATTAGAGTATATCAGACAGAATGGAAATATTTCAACGCAGAAGGTTATGGATTTGTGCAATTACAAGTCTAGAACAGGTGCAAGAAATTTATTAGAGAAATTAATAAAATCCGGCAAGATTGAAAAAGTTGGAGAGAATACAAATACCATTTATACAATATTGGAATAGAGATAGTGGTCAGTGCTGGTCATTTTTATTTAAAAGTGACCAGTAGGTGGTCACTAATATATGATAAGTGACCAGTAGTGACCAGTAAATGACCAATAGTATCCGATAAGTGTCCGATTAGTGACCACCTATCGGACACTCGTAATCACTAGATTAAATAAAATGAATTTATGCAGACCGATGTTATTTTCTGTACTCTCTGGGTATAAGATGATTTCGGTCAAAGGTGCAGTTAAGAAAAGTGAAGAAGTAGAAAAAAATTAGAATATTTATGCAATTTGGTAACATATGTTACGGAATATGGTTTGCCTAAATACTATAATACATACATAAGATAAATAAAACAGAATCTGAAAGGAGATTTTTATTATGAAGAAATATGTATGTGGACCATGTGGTTATGTGTACGATCCAGAGGTAGGAGATCCAGATGGAGGAATTGCACCTGGAACACCATTTGAAGATATTCCAGATGATTGGGTATGTCCAATCTGTGGATTGGGTAAAGATGTTTTTGAAGAACTAAGCGAATAAGAAGACTGGTTTATTCGATATAGAGTAAAGCCTCAGCATCAAGAATTTTGATTGATTTCCTTGAAGACAGATGAATAAATCCGTCCTCCTGAAGTGATAAAAGCGTCCTTGAAAGGGAAGGTCTGGTTGTATTCAGATACAGAGCCAGTTCTTCTCTATTCATGGATAATGATACAAGATTGTTGTTATCTGCATGCTCTAATAGGTATGTGGCAATGCGCTGTTTGAGATTACCGCTGGTAAGGACTTCAAGCTGTTGGTTATTTTCATCAGTTCTTTTGGCAAAGAGTTCCAGCATATTAAAAACTACTTTGCTGTGATGAGAGCAGTTTTTTTCACATCTGCCACCAAAGAAGTCCTTTGCAATCTCAAGAAGCTTTACATCAGTTTTTGCTTTTGCATATCCGCTATAGCGGTCTTTATTAAGAAAAAGTTCAACTTCGCCAAAATCTTCCCCTTCGGAAATGTTGGTAATACGAAGAACTTTACCATTAACATTGATGGAGCCAAGTTCTACTTCACCATTGAGAATGAGGTAGAGCTTATTGGGAACATCACCCTGAAAGAATATATAATCGTTTTTCTTATATTCATGAATGACGGACTGAGTACAAACGAGACTTTTCTTAAATTCAGCGTCATCCAGATTATGGAAAATAGACAGGTCTTTGATTTGCATATAAGTACCAGCTTTCTATTATAGTAACATTTATTTTAACATATATGAGGTGGATTGTAAGGAGGTTTTTATGACAGTAATTACATTTGATGATAATTTAATAACAGGCAATAAGACAATAGACGAGCAGCATAAGGAGCTGATTGATCGTATTCAGCAGTTTGTGAGTGCATGTGAATCAGAAGATGCAAGAGTAAAGGCAATTAAAATGCTTGATTATCTTGATGAATATACAGAATTTCATTTCAAAGAAGAAGAAAAACTGCAGAAAGACGTTGGTTACCCAGGCTTGGAGGAACATATAAAGAAGCATGAGGAGTTCAGGCATACTGTTAAGGAACTCTATGATTATCTGGATGAAAATGAGGGACCAGATGAAAAGTTTATGGAGCAGGTAAAAATCAATGTTATTGACTGGCTGTTTGGTCATATCAAGACATTTGACAGATCTGTAGCTGAATATATAAATATATATGATAATCCTGAAAGATTATAGAACTGTTTGTTACGCAATTATATTTTAATAATGTATGCCCCAGTCAGACAAAATAACTGGCTGGGGCAATTAATAATCTTTAACTTAAAAAAGATATTTCATTATTGATGAAGATTATAGTATCACCAGCACAGAACATAGTGAGAATTAATTCTATGAATCTGTATAAACTACTTACACCTGCTGTTTTGGTTATGTATTCAGAGACGAAATTTCGTCAGGTAATGAATACATATTTGAAAGAATTGTAGAATAACAAAAGGAAGGGATGATTGCATGAATAAGAAAAAATCAAATTCAAAAAAGGCAGTTATGATAGGCTGCGGATTCGTAGGCTCAGCATCTGTATTTGCGCTTATGCAGAGTGGATTATTCACTGAAATTGCCTTGATAGATGCGGATAAGAATAAGGCAGAGGGAGAGGCTATGGATATCAGTCATGGAATACCATTTGCCAGCCCAATGAAAATATATGCTGGTGATTATGATGATGTGGCAGATGCTGCAATTGTAATTATATCAGCAGGTGCAGGACAAAAGCCAGGAGAAACAAGACTTGATCTGGTAAATAAGAATGTGGCAATATTTAAGTCCATTATTCCGGAAATTACCAAAAGAGATTTTGGAGGAATCCTTCTGGTTGTAGCAAATCCTGTGGATATTCTGACACAGGTTGCAATCAAACTGTCAGGACTTCCGGAGGAAAGAGTTATCGGCTCAGGAACAGTTCTTGACAGTGCAAGACTTAGAAGCAAGCTTGGACAGCATTTATCAGTGGACAGCCGAAGTGTGCATGCATTTATAGTAGGAGAGCATGGAGACAGTGAAGTTGTGGCATGGTCATCTGCCAATGTATCCGGTGTTCCGCTTAGTGACATGTGTGAGATGAGAGGACATTATAACCATAAGGAAAACACGAAGGAAATCGCAGATGCTGTCAAAAACAGTGCCTATGAGATTATCAATAAGAAGCATGCGACATATTATGGAATTGCAATGTCAGTAAAACGTATCTGTGAAGTAATTATGCGTGACGAAAAATCAATACTTCCTGTATCGCACATGATACATGGAGTATATGAGATTGATGATGTTGTATTAAGTATGCCTGTTATTGTTGGTGCAGACGGAATTGAATCTGATATACCAATTAATCTTAGTGGAGAAGAAGCATTGAAGCTAAAAGAATCAGCAGACGCATTAAAGAATATAATTGAAACATTAGAGCTGTAGTAAGAGTAGATAATATACCAGCTTATGTGTAGATTGGAGGAAACGTTATGTTAGAAGTAGGAACAAAGGCACCGGATTTTGAATTGCCAGATCAGAATGGAGAATTGCATAAATTAAGCGAATATCTTGGAAAGAAGGTAATTCTGTATTTTTATCCAAAGGATAATACATCTGGATGTACAAAGCAGGCTTGTGGTTTCTCAGAAAGATATCCGCAGATTTGCGAAAAGGGAGCTGTTGTACTCGGGGTGAGCAAGGATTCTGTTGCATCCCACAAGAAGTTTGAGGAAAAATATGGACTTGCATTTACACTTTTATCTGACACTGAGCGCAAAGTGATTGAGGCTTATGATGTATGGAAAGAAAAGAAGAATTATGGAAAAGTGTCAATGGGAGTTGTCAGAACAACATATCTTATTGATGAGAATGGTATCATAATAAAGGCAAATGACAAAGTAAAAGCTGCAGATGATCCGGAAAAAATGTTACAGGAATTAAGCTGATGAAGATAATATTATCACCTGCAAAGAAGATGAAAGTGGATACTGACAGCATAGATACCATGAGTAGTCCGGTATTTTTAGAGAAAGCAGAAGAAATTCTTGGGTGGATGCAGGGAAGAACGGAAGAAGAATTAAAGAAATTGTGGAAATGCAATGATAAAATTACGACAGAGAATATTGAACGGATTAAGACAATGAATTTTCAAAAGCAGCTTACTCCGGCAGTATTGGCATATGAAGGGATTGCTTATCAATATATGGCACCAGCTGTATTTGAAGATGGGCATTTTGATTATGTGCAGGAACACCTGAGGATATTATCAGCATTTTATGGAGTATTAAAACCTATGGATGGTATCACACCATATAGGCTTGAAATGCAGGCAAAGGCAGCGATAGGTGATTCCACGAATCTGTATGATTTCTGGGGAGATAATTTGTATTGGGAAGTTATAGATGACAGCAGGATTATTATTAATCTGGCTTCAAAAGAATACTCTAAATGTATTGAAAAATATCTGACACCTGATGACAGGTATATAACTATTTCATTTTGTGAGCAGTCTGGTGGCAGGCTTATCACAAAAGGCACATATGCCAAGATGGCTCGTGGTGAAATGGTACGATATATGGCAGAAAATCATATTGAAAATCCAGATGACATTAAGGAATTTGACCATCTTGGATATGTGTTCAGAGATGATATATCATCGGATAGAGAATATATATTTGAAAGAAAAACTGTAAAATAAAAACATGGTTGATTACTGGATAAGATAATTGCGAAGGATAGAACAGGAGCAATAAGGGGAAGAAAAATTTTTGAAGTATAAAGTTACGGAGGAAACAGAATAGGCTCGGCAATAGCGTTAGGGCTGTTACTTTTTCAGTTAAACTATAGACATGCCAGAAGAATCGGTTTTATTCGATATATCACCTTTATCGCATCACTTGTTTTTGTGGGAGCACTGTTTTTATGCCACGTGGAGAATATCGAGCAAATTATGTTCTGGGCATTTCTTGTTGGCAATATCCTGTATTATGCCATTGGAATCATTCTGGCATTTGCGTTTCGGGATAATAGGGCATTCTGTAAATATATCTGCCCAATTACCGTATTCTTAAAGCCTATGAGTTATTTTAGCCTACTTCGTGTGAAGTGTGATAAGGAAAGATGTGTTTCCTGTGGAAAGTGCAAGCGAGTATGTCCGATGAATGTTGATGTAACAGATAATTCCCGTAAAAGAGAAAATGGAACAGAGTGTATTCTGTGTATGGAATGCGTCAAAGCATGTCCTAAGAAGGCATTATAGTGACTAAAAATATGTATGTACGGGAGACTCTATAGGAGCTGGGTGGCATCTACCCAGCTCAATCGTATGGAATTATATTGATAGTTATCGGTATAATATTGGCTGCTCTTCATTTTATTGTGGCTGGAGATGGTATCAGAGATTTATCCTGATAGTGTTCGGCCACTTCCGACCACCACGTAACAACATTTTCTATATTTTTATTACTTGGGTCATTTTTGAATGCATCCGCCTGATAAGCTATAATGGGAATAATCCCATTATCAAGGCAGTCCCGAATCTGCCGATCAAGTCCCTCCAACAGTTCTTGGTCCACTTTGTCCGCAATACGGATTCTTACATGCGAAATCCCCGCCGCTGCAAAATCCACAGCCGACTGTGTGTTATAGTATTTGCGCCCCTGATTTGTTTTTGACCAATCCATATCCATTCCCTTTCCCAGAAGGGTTTTATACCCTCAAAGAGAAGGTGTTTTTCTTGTAAGAGAGTACACCTTCTTTTTGTAATTTACTCAATTCACTAGATAGAGCACTTCGGTCTGCATTCAGATAATCTGCCAGCCCTTGTCTATCGTAAGGGATTGTAAATGTGTTAGAGCCAGCGTGCATAGATTCGCTAGACAAGTAATTAAGTATCTTGTCACGTAAATTTTTCTTAGAAACATGATCTATTTTGTTCATCAATCTTACATTTTTTCGTGCTATTATCTCTAAAAGGTTATGAATCAATCTTGTATGGAAACTACAAGATGAAGAACAGGTTGTAACAATATGATTTATATTGAAAAGCATGACGGTGAGATTTTCATTAGCAATAACACTGATTTGAGCAGGAACACTACTGATGCAGGCATAGCTTTCGCCATAGAGCATTCCTGATGATAGCTCTGTAATAATATTGCGATTTCCCCAAACATCATCATTTATTATGAGAGCCTGACCAGATAGAATCATGCCGATAGTTTGTACCTTATCTCCACTTCTTAACAGATATTCGCCTTTTGAATAATTTTTAATGCTGACAGATAGACATTTAAGCATTGGAAGAATTTCTGCTTCTGAAATTCCTTGAAACAAAGGTGTATTCTTTAAAATGTTAATATATTTTTCCATGAGATTTTTCATCCTTCTTTTATCTTTTCCTTAGTATATCACAAAAGTTGAAAATAATACGAAAATGTTGCCTAGACAACATAATGATTAATGTAAGTTTGATATAGTTCCATTAAGCAACAAAAGATGATGAATAAAGCAATAGAAAAGGAGAAGAACATGGAAAATAAGATGTTTTGTTATCAATGTGAACAGACAGCAGGATGCACAGGATGTACCGGAAATACAGGAGTATGCGGAAAGTCTGCCAATACTGCAAGATTACAGGATGAGCTTACAGGAGCATTAATTGGACTTGCTCGTGCAACTGAGGGTAATGAGCAGCTTGTAACTGAAGAGATGAATCAATTAGTTCTTGAGGGATTATTTACAACTATTACAAATGTAAACTTTAATGATGAAACATTAAAGCTTTTAATTGATAAGATAGAAGATACAAAAAAGAAATTAGTACCAAATTGCTTTACATGCTCTGACTCATGTGGAAGAAACAATAATTTTGATATGAGTACTCTCTGGACTACTGATGAAGATATTCGTTCATTAAAATCCTTAATACTTTTTGGAATTCGTGGAATGGCTGCATATGCATATCATGCAAGTGTGCTTGGATATACCGATGAAACAATCAGCAAATTCTTCTATAAGGCACTTTTTGCAATCGGAATGAAAGATTGGGGAATGGATAAACTACTTCCTATCGTATTAGAGGTTGGAAAAGTTAATTTAAGATGTATGGAGCTTTTAGATCAAGCAAATACTACAACTTATGGAACTCCTGTACCAACAACGGTACCTCTTACAATTGAAAAAGGACCATTTATTATTATTACAGGTCATGATTTAAAAGATTTACAACTTTTATTAGAGCAGACAAAAGATAAGGGAATCAATATCTATACACATGGTGAAATGCTTCCAGCACATGCATATCCAGAACTCAAGAAGTACTCTCATCTAAAGGGAAACTTTGGTACAGCATGGCAGAATCAGCAGAAAGAGTTTGATAATATTCCTGGAGCAATTCTGTATACAACGAACTGTCTTATGCCTGTAAAACCAAGCTATGCAGACAGAGTATTTACAACAGAAGTTGTATCTTATCCAGAAATTGTACACATAGGAGAAGAAAAGGATTTTACACCAGTTATTGAAAAGGCACTCGCCTTAGGTGGATATACCAAAGATCAGCATATGACTGGAATTAATGGTGGAATACAGGTAACAACTGGTTTCTCACATGGAACTGTATTATCTGTAGCAGATCAGGTGATTGAAGCGGTAAAGAATGGAGATATTAAACATTTCTTCTTGGTTGGTGGATGTGATGGAGCCAGAGTAGGAAGAAATTACTATACAGAGTTTGTAAAACAGTCTCCTGCAGACAGCATTATTTTGACGCTTGCATGTGGAAAATACAGATTCAATGATTTAGATTTAGGAACAATCGGAGGACTTCCAAGAATCATGGATATGGGACAGTGTAATGATGCTTATAGTGCAATCAAGGTCGCAATCGCTTTAGCAGAAGCATTTGAATGTGATGTGAATGAACTTCCGCTATCGATGGTACTTTCATGGTACGAGCAGAAGGCTGTATGTATTTTACTTACGCTTCTTTATCTTGGAATAAAGAACATTCACATAGGACCAACATTACCAGCATTCATTTCGCCAAATGTGCTGAATTTCCTGGTAGAGAATTATGGGCTTTCTCCAATTGGTACACCTGAAGAGGATATAAAAAAGTTATTAAATAAATAATCATGAGGGAACCAAACAAAATAGGTGAAAGGTGGTAAAATATTATGAATAAAAAAATGAATCTAAACTGGTCGGTGGATGAAATTACTGGTAATATGCCAGATATTTCTTCTATGAGAAGCAAAGAATTTCAAGTCAAAGAGACTAGCAATACAGAATTGCTGAAGGATTATTTAAAGAGACTTGGAAATGGAGAAGATTTAGAAAGTGTTAAAAAAGATTTTGTTCAAAATTTTTCTGATGTAGAAGCTTCTGAAATCATGAAGGCAGAGCAGGAACTTATAAAAGAGGGAACACCTATTACAGAGGTGCAGAAACTGTGTGATGTGCATAGTGCATTGTTTCATGGCTTAACTAAAGAAGAAAAAATAGCAAATGCTGAAAAGGCAGTCGAAGAATCTTTAAAAAAAGAAGAAAGATCCGAAATGAAAATTATGCCGGATGCGTATGTCAGAAAACATGAGCTTGCAAAAGCACTCAGAGAAACAAAGGGGCATCCTCTTTATTCTTTTACAGAAGAAAATGAGAAGTTTAGTAAAGAAATATCAGATATTAGAGGTGCACTAGAAAAGGGCGAAGATGTAAGCAAAAAAATATCAGATTTTAGACAAATAGCAATACACTATGCAAAAAAGGGTGATTTGATTTATCCACTCCTTAAAGTTCGCTATGAAATTTCAGGGCCATCGGATGTTATGTGGACTGTTGATGATGAAATCAGAGATGAATTAGCAGCAATAGATAAAGAAAGCAATCATGACGAAGAATGGATTAATAGAGTACAGGCTGTTTTAACAAGAGCGGATGAAATGATTTATAAAGAGAATAATATATTGTTCCCTATCTGCGCAGTGAATTTTACAGTCGAAGAATGGTATGGAATCTATGAAGATGCCAAAGACTATGCATTAGTGTATGGCATTGAGAATAGATGGGAAGAAGCAGAAAAATATGTGCAGGATAAAAAGAATCGTCATAAGGCGGCTATTAATGAAGGTGAAATAGTAATGGGAGGTGGACATATGAGTGTAGCACAGCTGGAAGCTATGCTTAATACATTGCCAATAGAGATTACATTTATCGATGATAATAATATAAATCGTTTCTTTAACGAAGGAGCGAAAGTGTTCAAACGACCTGGCATGGCAATTGACAGAGAAGTATTCTCTTGTCATCCGCCTAAGATAGAGCCAATGGTTCGTTCCATTATAGAAAGTTTTAAAAATCATACTAGGGATAGCGTTCCGGTCTGGATGGAAAAGCAAGGAAAACCATTTTTAGTAACTTATTATGCAGTGAGAGACAAAAAAGGTATTTATCTTGGAACTGTAGAAGTGGTACAGGATATGCAGTTTGCAAAAGAGCACTTTACAAGCATTTGAGGCTAAGTATATTATCAAAAATAATGTTATTCCAATGTATGTATTGTATGTAGAGAAGACTAATATGATGTAACGCTTTCCTTGACCTTATATAGATTATTAGGTATAATTTATAAGTATATTTTAAAAAAAGGGAAGGTTATGAAATGAACGAAAATCGTAATTCATTCAAGGGCTCTATAGGGTTCGTCCTTGCGGCAGCGGGTAGTGCTGTAGGACTTGGTAACATATGGAGATTTCCTTACTTGGCAGCTAAGGATGGAGGAGGATTATTCCTCGTTATTTACATTGTTTTAGCATTAACATTTGGTTTTACTCTACTCACAACAGAAATTGCTATTGGACGAAAGACAAAGCAGAGTCCGCTTACAGCTTACAGCAAGTTAAAGAGTAAGTGGAAGCCACTGGGTATTATTGCGTGTATTGTACCTATAATGATATTTCCATACTATGTAACAATCGGTGGATGGGTACTTAAGTATCTTCTTGTTTATATTACAGGTAATGGACATGCAGCAGCACAGGACGGATATTTCTCAGGATTTATCGGTCAGACAGCAGAGCCAATCATAATGATGCTTGTGTTTACAATAATTGTTGCATTTATTATATTCCGTGGTGTTAACAGCGGTATTGAATCATCATCAAAGATAATCATGCCATTACTTATTGTGCTTGTTCTTGGTGTATCTGTATATTCACTTACAATTTCATATACAGATATTGATGGCACAACAAGAACAGGTTTACAGGGATTAGGAGCATATGTAATTCCTAACATGAAAGGAATTACTGTTAAGCAGTTCTGTACAGTTCTTATGGATGCAATGGGACAGCTTTTCTACAGTTTAAGTGTTGCTATGGGTATTATGATTGCATATGGTTCATATGTAAGTGATGATGCTAATCTTGGAAAGTCAATTAATCAGATTGAGATATTTGACACAATGGTTGCATTTCTTGCAGGTGTAATGATTATTCCTGCTGTATTTGTATTCATGGGAAGAGACGGAATGACAGCATCAGGTCCAAGTCTTATGTTTGTTTCGCTTCCTAAAGTATTTGATTCTATGGGATTTGCAGGAAATGTAATTGGTGCAATATTCTTTGCAATGGTATTCTTTGCAGCCCTTACAAGTGCAGTTTCAATTATGGAAGCTATTGTTTCAAGCTTTATGGATGAATTTAAGTTAAACAGAAACAAGGCTACAGCAATAGAAACTGTAATTGGTATAGCTGTTGCAGTTATCGTATGCTTAGGATATAATAAGCTGCTCTTTGATATTAAGCTTCCTAACGGAGTACATGCACAGGTGCTTGATATTATGGATTATGTCAGCAATAATGTACTTATGCCAATAGTTTCTATAGGAACATGTATACTTATTGGATGGATACTTAAGCCAAAGACTGTTATAGATGAAGTTGAGAAATCAGGAATTAAGATGGGAAGAAAGGGTCTTTATACAGTTATGGTAAAGTGGGTTGCTCCAATTCTTTTATTCCTTCTTCTTCTTAAATCACTTGGAATTCTTACTATAATCTGATATGTAAGATATTACGGCAGAGGTTAACAAGAGGTTTTGTGTATGATTAGTAAAAAATGTTGTATAATCGCAATGGTTACACTTATGTCAATTCTGACACTGACTGGATGCAGCACTATGCTAAAGAATCCGATGAAATACATTCTTTCTCAGGACGAAACCAGACAGGATAATTCAGATAATGAAACAACATCAGAATCTGCAGATGATAACAAAGATGACAGTAACAGTGAGCCTGATATACGTGTGTATGGAACAGAAGATAATACAGATTATTCCATTGATGGAATGCTGGCAATAGCTAAAGACATTAATTCAGATATGAATAATAAAGATGTTAAAGGAGTTGTTCTTGTTCTCAATAAGAAATACTCAGAAGATGTCAGATATTTTCTGTCGCTTACAGTTAAGGATGATAAACCTCTTGTGATAATACCATATGATTATAACAACGGCAGTCCGGATTATAAGGTAACACAGGCTAAGGAGTATATTAATAAAGACTTTGATAAGACAGATAGTGCCAATAATCAGTTACCAGAAGGATTTTTTGTTAATGTTAATGATTATATGATATTTGACATTGCGGACACTAAGAGATTAGACAATATAGATATTGTATATGATTATGTTGGAATTGATGCAGATGCATTATACAAGAATATGTATCTTAATGATGCTATAGTTATAGTTTCTTCAACTGCTGATGGAGAACTTTCGGAAGAACTTTCAGAAGCTGTATCAGGAAAGAATGCTGGTATTGTAGTAGTATCATGTAGTGAAGATGTATATATGAAGGGTGATTTTGCAGACTGTGGAGATAATATCTTCTATACAGACATGTCGCCTACTAAAGCGAGAATTATGCTGGTATTATTGTTAGATAATAAAAGTGATTCGGGCACATTTAAAAATGCTTTTACCAGGAGGAGAGTTTAATGGATTCAATTAAAGCACAGGACATTATAAGACACATTTTTAAGGATGAAGACAAGGGTGTTGCGTATGTAACCGGACTTTCAATTACAGACGGAGTAGAAGTTCTTACTAAAGTTCTTCCAGAGCTTATCAAGAAAGCTCAGGAAAAGAATAATGTCAATGATGAAGGATATTTTAATGAAATAGCTGATGTGTACAGAAGGATTATTGTTGATAAGCTTCTTAATGCTGACCACTTATGGACAATATATTGTGACAGTACAGGTTATCCATATATGGTTGATGATGATATAGTTGTATTATATGATTATACTAATCATGCCAGAGTAGAAGAACAGCTTGGAAAATATGGATATGAAATTTCATATGGTATTGAGGATAAGGATTCAATGCAGTATGAAATAGCACATTTATATCGTAACGGATGCAGAAATATCAGATTTACAGATGGCAGGGATAATGAGCTTATTGTTTCAAGAGAAGAGATTGGAGCATATGACCAGTATATAAGAGAAGATTTCGTGACTAATCCAGGACTTCAGAATGCACTTATCAAGTTCTTCCAGGAGTACAGAAAGCCAGGAGATTCAACAGCTAAGGCGGCAATTTTAAGAGATAAAGAAGCAGAACTTAAGAAAGCTATACGTAATGCAGATTACATGGTACCTTGTACTAAGGAAGAGACAGATGAAGAGGTATCAATTTCACATCCATATGTTGATATTACTGATAAAGTAAGCCACAAAGAAGGTGAGAAAGTTCTTGCACTTCCAGTATTTACAGATGGTTTAGAGATGGAAAAATGTTATGCAGGTAAGCATGAGGATATGCTTTATACATATATGGAACTTCTTAAGACAGTAAAGGAATTGGGTGCTTCAGGGATAGTTATTAATCCTTTAGGAGTAAGTTATTACGTTCCGGTTGATATAATGAAGCAGCTTATAACAATGTAATAAAAGAATAAAATGTATATTTTAAAGACACACTGGTATGGTAACAGCTGGTGTGTCTTTCTGAAATTCGGGAAGGAGAATGTGATGGAAAGAGTATATATTGCAATTGACCTTAAATCATTCTATGCAAGTGTTGAGTGCGTTGAAAGAGAATCAGACCCGCTTACAACTAATCTCGTTGTAGCTGATGAATCAAGAACAGCCAAAACAATATGTCTTGCAGTTACTCCTTCTCTTAAGAAATATGGACTTTCCGGACGAAGCAGGCTTTTTGAGGTAGAACAGAAGGCAAAAGAAATAGAGGAACGCACAGGAAAGAAGCTTGAATATATAGTAGCAGTTCCAAGAATGGGACTTTATATAGAATATTCTTCGAAGATATATTCTATATATCTTAAATATTTCAGCAAGGATGACATAACTGTATACAGTATTGATGAAGTATTTATTGATGCAACAGATTATATGAAGCTGTATAATATGACGGCAAGACAGCTTACCGCAAAAGTTATTGAGGATGTGTATGATACGACAGGAATAACGGCTACTGCAGGAATTGCACCTAATCTGTATCTGTGCAAGATAGCAATGGATATAGTTGCAAAGCATATACAGGCAGACAGCAAGGGTGTGCGTATCGCAGAATTAAGTGTTAATGATTACAGAAAAATGTTATGGGGTCATACACCTCTTACTGACTTCTGGAGGGTTGGACCAGGAACATCAAGACAGCTTGAAAAACATGGGATAAAGACTATGGGGGATATTGCGAGAATGTCTCTTGAAGATGAGGACTGGCTGTATAAGCAGTTTGGTGTAGATGCGGAGATTCTTATAGATCACGCATGGGGATATGAACCATGTACAATTGCAGATATTAAGAAATATAAGCCCAAGGCGAGCAGCCTGTGTTCAGGACAGGTGTTAAAAGAACCATACACATTTGAAGATGCAAGGATTGTAGTTGGAGAGATGGCAGATGAGCTTGCACTTGATTTAGTAGATAAAGGCTTTGTGACGGATTCGATTGCGTTAAATGTAACTTATGACAGGGTAAATGTTGATAAAGGAACTTACAAGGGTGAAATCCATGTAGACAGATATGGAAGGGAAGTTCCACAGGGACTTAACAAATCTGTTTCACTTACGACATGTACATCGTCATCAAAACAGTTAAGAGAAGCTTTTCTTGATATATATGATAAATACACTGACAGAAAGCTGTATATCAGAAAGTTAAATCTTACAGTTGCCAATCTTACTAATGAGGGCTTTCAGCAGTTTGACATGTTTACAGATCAGACACAGCTTGAACGCGAAAAGAAGATGCAGCATGCAATGCTTGATATTAAGAAAAAATATGGTAAGAATGCGGTGATGAAAGCTAATAATCTGCAGAACAAGGCGACTGCAATTGAAAGAAACGGTCAGATTGGAGGTCACAGGGCATAGCTTATGGGAAAATATGATGATATAATTAATATGAAATGGCCGGTACCGAGTAAAAGACCAAGAATGGATATGGAAAGCAGAGCTAAGATATTCCTGCCTTTCTCAGCATTGAAGGGTCTTGGCAATGCTATTGATGAGCAGAATAAAACCAAAGATAATATGAGAGAATATGAATATTTTGACGAGGAGAATAAGGGAGAAGAATTTTATGAGTAATACAATGAAAGAAAATAAAATGGGTACAATGCCTGTTAATAAGCTGCTTATTAATATGGCTCTGCCAATGATGATATCAATGCTTGTACAGGCACTGTATAATATTGTTGACAGTATATTTGTTGCAAGAATAAGTGAGGAAGCGCTTACAGCGGTTTCAATGGCATTTCCAATGCAGAATCTTATGATAGGTGTTGCAGGCGGCGTGGGTGTAGGTACTAATGCACTGCTTTCAAGGGCATTAGGAGAAGGAAAGCATGAAGAAGCTGATAAAATGGCTGTGCAGGGTATATTCATAACAGCCTGCAGCTATATAATATTTCTTGTTATAGGACTTTTCTTTGCCAGAGAGTTTTTTGTTATTCAGGGGGCTAATGAAGTGATAGCTGACTATGGTTATGATTATCTTTCGGTTATTCTTATAATCAGTTTTGGCTGTCTGTTCCAGATGATATTTGAGAGATTATTACAGGCTACAGGAAGAACATTTTACAGCATGATTACACAGGGTACAGGTGCTATAATTAATATTATTCTTGACCCGATACTTATATTTGGTCTGCTTGGTGCACCAAGGCTTGGTATAGTAGGTGCAGCAGCAGCTACGGTTGCTGGCCAGATTGTTGCAGCGATTATGGCAGTGATATTTAATATTAAGGTTAATAAAGAGATACATATTACTTTTAAGGGATTCAGGCCATCAGGAAAAAGAATTGGCAATATCTTATTCATAGGAATTCCATCAGTTATTATGATGGCGATTGGTTCTGTTATGACATTCTGTATGAATAAGATTCTGGTTGTATTCACATCAACAGCGGTTGCTGTATTCGGTGTGTATTTTAAACTTCAGAGTTTTGCATTTATGCCGATATTTGGTATGAACAGTGGAATGGTTCCTATAATTGCTTTTAATTATGGGGCAAAGAGAGAAGACAGAGTTATACAGACACTTAAGCTTGCAGTAATGTATGCAGAGATAATAATGGTACTTTTCATGATTGCAGTTCAGATATTTCCGGTTCCAATGCTGTCAATATTCAGTGCATCGTCAGATATGATACGAATGGGCGTTCCTGCTTTAAGGACGATATCAATTAGTTTTATATTTGCAGGAATATGTATTATATGCAGTTCATTTTTTCAGGCACTTGGAAGCAGTATATACAGCATGCTTGTATCATTTGTCAGACAGATAATATTCCTTGTGCCATGTGCTTATATTTTTTCCAGAACAGGGAATGTTAATCTTGTATGGTGGGCATGGCCGATTGCGGAACTTGCTTCAGTTGCATTAAGTGTGTTCTTCTTTGTGAGAGTCAAGAAGAAAAAGTTTGGCTTTATGGAACAGTAATGAGTAATACGATAAATAATGAAGGATGAGGAATGAGTATGAACAGACATATAGAGAAAGCTAAGGAACTGCGTTCACCGCAGAAATGCTATAATTGTGCCGAAACTATTATGATGGCATATGCTGATGATTTGGGATTAAGTGAGACACAGGCAGAGTGCCTTGGCTGTAATTTTGGCGGCGGTATGAAATGTGGAGGAACATGCGGTGCAATCACCGGGGGACTTATGGTACTCGGCGCACTTGGTGTAAGTAGTCCGGGTGCTGTCGGAGCATTTCAGAGAACAATAAGGGACAATCACAATGGAATGACTAACTGTGCTGACCTTTTAAGAGACAATGCTTTAAAGGGTGGTGAGAAGAAGGCTCATTGTGACAGTATGATTATGGAATCAATAAGGCTTATTGATGAGTTGACAGGTAAAGATAAGTAAAAATGCAATCTGTTTATTGATAATATTTATCAATAAGATATAGTGAATTATATAGTGAAATGTGATAAAGTAAGCAAGGTTAGGGTATTCTAACCTTGCTTACTTTTTTTGTGCCTGTTAATGATAAATTTTCACCTATTGACACAAAATTAATAAGTGCTAATATAATGAATATATGAACGATTGTTCATATAATGATATGAGAGGGCGTGCCCGAAGGAGGTAAATATGTTTTTAGAGATTAATGGAATCAAAAAGCATTATGGAGAAGGCGAAAGCCGGGTGGAAGTACTGAATGGTATAGACATAGAGGTTAATAAGGGGGAAATAGTTGTACTGCTTGGTCCATCAGGTTCTGGTAAATCAACACTGCTTAATATTATCGGTGGTATTGATGATGCAGACGAGGGTTACATATCTATAGATGGTGAGAAAACAGCGGATATGAATGAGAAGCGTCTTACACAGTACAGAAGAAAGCATCTTGGATATGTTTTTCAGATGTATAATCTTATACCTAACCTTACTGTAAGGGAAAATATTGAGGTTGGTGCTTACTTAAGTGATAAGGCACTTGATACTGACGAGATACTTAACACACTTGGACTTTCAGACCATGCTGACAAGAAGCCTAACCAGTTATCAGGTGGTCAGCAGCAGAGAACTTCAATAGGAAGAGCACTTATTAAGAATCCTGATATCCTGTTGTGTGATGAACCTACAGGAGCGCTTGATTACAACACATCTAAGGATATATTAAAGCTTATTGAAGATGTTAATAAGAAGTACGGTAATACTATAATAATAGTTACACATAATGATGCTATCAAGAATATGGCAGACAGAGTTATTACATTAAGAGATGGCAGAATCCGTAAGAACTATGTTAATGATAACAAGATACCGGCAGCAGACCTTGAATGGTAGGAGGAAATGATTATGAGAAATCCTTTAAATAAGCGTCTGCCCAGAGAATTAAAGCATGATTTTGGTAAATATCTTGTGATATTCCTGTTTATGGTTATGATGATTTCGTTAGTCAGCGGATTCCTTGTTGCAGACAACAGTGTTAAGCACTCATATGATGAGGGCTTTGAAAAATATAATCTTGAAGATGGACATTTTGCATTAGATAAAGAGCCTGACAGCTCACTTATTAATGATATTGAGGATAAGACTGACAGCAAACTTTATGACTTGAGATATTTTGAGGAAGATGAGGCTGACAGCGGTGCAACAATCAGAGTATATAAAGACAGAACAGAGGTTAATCTTGAGTGCGTTATGGAAGGTGAGATGCCTGCCTCTGATAATGAAATAGCACTTGACCGTATGTATGCACAGAATGCGAAGATTAAGGTTGGAGACACAATTAAGCTCGCAGGAAAAGAATTAAAGGTTACCGGTTTTGTCGCAGTTCCTGATTACAGCTGTCTTTTTGAGAATAATTCAGATATGATGTTTGATTCAACTAATTTTTCTATTGCAGTTATGACTGATAAGGGCTTTGAAAAAGTTTCAAGTAATCATGTGAAATATAATTATGCTTGGAAGTATAACAAGGAAGTTTCAGGTGATAAGGCAGAAAAAGAGGCTTCAGACGATTATCTGGAAAATCTTGGAGAAGTTATCAGGGGATATGACACTAATCTTTTGATGAATGGTAATACGGATATTATAAATATTTCTGATTATCTTCCACGCTATACTAACAAAGCAGTTAATTTCACTGGTGACGATATGGGTTCAGATAAGGCAACGATTATGCTTTTTGACTATATCGTAGTAGTTGTAATTGCATTTGTATTCGCTGTTACAACATCTAACACAATCAGTCAGGAGGCTTGTGTTATCGGAACTCTCCGCGCATCAGGCTATAAGAGAGGTGAGATTGTAAGACATTACATGGTCCTTCCTGTTGCTGTAACACTGGTTGCTGCTGTTGCTGGTAATATACTTGGTTACACTCTTCTGGAGAAGTTTTTTGTAAATGTGTATTATAACAGCTACAGTCTGTGTACTTACACGACACTGCTTAATGCAGAAGCATTTGTTGATACAACGGTAGTTCCGATTATCATTATGTTTGTCATTAATCTTTTAGTTCTTGAGAAGAAATTAAGACTTTCACCGCTTAAATTCTTAAGGCATGAGCTTACAAACAGGAAGAAGAAAAAGCTGATTAAGCTTAGCCACAAGCTTCCTTTTATGACAAGATTCAGATTGAGGATATTGTTCCAGAATATACCTAATTATCTGACACTGTTTTTAGGAATACTGATTGCCGGGGCACTTGTTGTATTCAGTATCATGTTCGAGCCGCTTATTAATGATTATGCTGATGTTGTTAAGAAGTCACAGATATGTGAATACCAGTATGTTTTAAAGAGTCAGGTGGAAACTGATATATCAGGTGCCGAAAAATACTGTGTGACTTCACTTAATACAACTGATGAAAAATATATGACTGATGATATCATGGTATACGGCATTGAGGATAACAGCAGATATGTTGATATGGATATTAAGGATGATGAAGTGCTTGTATCTAATGGAGTAATGGTGAAATTCGGTCTTAAAAAGGGTGATACATTTAAACTGAAAGACCCTTATTCAGATAATGAGTATGAATTCAGGATAGCAGGAAGCTATACATATGACGCTGCACTTGCTGTATTCATGACAAGAAATAACTTTATTGATACATTCGATAAGGATGACGATTACTTTACAGGATATTTCACAGACAAGAAGCTGACAGATATTGATGATAAATATGTTGCTTCAATAGTTACATATGAAGACCTTATCAAAGTGTCTAACCAGATGAAGGTTTCAATGGGCGAGATGATGTATATACTGAAGTATTTTGGAATTATAATGTTCGTGCTTCTTATGTATCTGTTATCTAAACAGATTATTGAAAAGAATGCACAGTCAATTTCTATGACTAAGATTCTTGGCTTCAAGAATGGAGAGATTGGCGGACTGTATATAGTTGCAACTTCAATTATGGTAGTTATATCACTGGTTGTTTCTGTACCTATAGTAAATGCTATGCTTAAATGGGCATTCTCATCATATCTTTACACTATGATGACAGGATATATTCCATACATGGTAAGAAGAAGCTGCTTTGTTGAGATGGTTATTCTTGGAATTGTATGCTATGCAGTTGTTGCTGTACTTCAGCTTGTGAAGATTTCTAAGATTCCTAAGACGGATGCACTGAAAAATGTAGAGTAAGGGTTTTATGGTGTATTGCACTTCAGACACGCTTCCGCTCGTGGAAGTGCGCAGCGGTACTAAGTTCACTGCTCCCTTCGGGAGTGCGTTCACTAAGTGCCGACGCACTTCCAACGGTCTGAAGCTGCAACACACCATAAAATAGGCCTGCCTGGGCGTGGGCTCAAGCTTGTTTCCCTTTGGGAAACATCGCTTCCTTGTTGACCGGAAGGTTTTGTTGTGGGATGGGCTCGTTCACCTTTGGGGAACATCGCATTTTTGATGTGATACCTATAGGTAGTCGTATTATCGGCGGATTTATAGGTAGAAATAAGGAAAAATCATGTATTATTTTGATAATTATTCTGTAAACACCTATAAGACAGTTCATAAGACTCGTCTTATAGGTGTTTTTTGCTGGAAATTATTGGAATGAGTGAAAAAGTACCTATATGTGCTTATGAAAAATGATATTTATAGGAACGGTAATTCCACATGAATAAATCTATACGAAAATAAAAATCACATAAAAGAATCCACGTGAAAATAAAAGCAGCATAAACCAAGACGTAACCAGGAGATACAGAGACGGTTACATGAAAATGCAAATCGAGCTATATTGAAAGGAAAATAGAGGATTACAAGCAAAATCAAACCGGTTTCACAACGATAAGCAGGAATCTACATAGAAATCAGGTTGACATCACAAGAATATACATATATAATTACCACTGGTAATTATCAGGAATAATTAACAGAGGTAATTAATGAAATGATTGCCTCTTATGGCTATATAACTTAAGGAGACGAATGTATTATGAAACCAGACAAGATTAAGAGAATGCTGGATGCCTGTTATCTGGCTAAGAGAATCAGGGAACTGCTGCCGGAACTGCCAGATGGGGTTGCGCCTGCTTATATCCAGTATATTGATGTAATTCATCATCTGTTGGAGACTAATGATTGTGTTAAGATTTCTGATATCAGTGACTGGCTTAATCTTCCAAGACCGGGTGTTACACGTACTGTTAAGGAGATGGAAGCTAAGGGATATCTTAAGAAGACTACTTCACAGGAAGATGCGAGGATAACTTATATTACGGTTACGGATAAGGGAGAAGAGTTGTCTAAGAAGTATGATGCGGATTATTACAGCCGCCTTAGTGAATATCTGACGGACATTACTGATGAAGAGGCTGATTCTATGATTGCAACTATTAACAAATTCTACAAGGTGATGAGCGAAAGGAGAGTTGATATTGAATAATTCAAAATCAGATTTTACACAGGGAAGTATATTAGGGAAGCTGATTCCTTTTATGATGCCTATACTTGGGGCGTTAATACTACAGGCGGCATATGGTGCAGTTGATTTGCTGGTTGTTGGAAGATTCGGAACTACTGAAGGTCTTTCAGCCGTATCTACAGGAAGCCAGGTGCTTAATTTAGTTACATTTGTTATAACACAGTTTGCAATGGGTGTTACAGTGCTTATTGCAAGATATATTGGTGAGAAGAAACCGGAACAGATAGGTGCTTTAATTGGTGGCGCAATTGTTGTTTTTGCAATGATTTCGGTTGCTCTTTTTATCGTTATGATTGTTTTTTCAAGACAGGTTGCAGTTATAATGCAGGCACCGAAAGAAGCAGTAGGTCTTACATCTTTATATGTAAAAATATGTGGCTCGGGAATATTTTTTATAGTTGCATATAATCTTCTTTCAGCAGTATTCAGGGGACTTGGAGACAGTAAATCACCACTTATATTCGTTGCAGTTGCATGTGTTATTAATATTGTGGGTGACCTTGTCCTTGTTGCAGGGTTTAATATGGATGCTGCCGGAGCTGCTATTGCGACAGTTGCAGCACAGGCGGTAAGTGTTGTATTTGCGCTTCTATTACTTTTTAAGAGAAAACTTCCGTTTAAGATAACTAAGAAGGATTTCTCAATTAACAGACATTGCAGGAGAGCGTTAAAAGTTGGGCTTCCTCTTGCATTACAGGAATTTCTTACACAGATTTCATTCCTTGCCTTATGTGCATTCGTTAACAGACTGGGATTACAGGCTTCGTCAGGATATGGCGTTGCATGTAAAATAGTTAATTTCGCAATGCTTATTCCAAGCTCTCTTATGCAGTCAATGGCGTCATTTGTTTCACAGAATGTCGGCGCAGGCAACGAAAAGAGAGCAAAGAAGACGATGTTTGTCGGTATTGGAGTCGGACTGGTTATAGGATGCATAGTATTCTTATTCGTGATGTTTAAGGGTGACCTTCTCACAGCAATATTTACAACCGATGAGGCAGTTATTCAGAATGGTTATGACTACCTTAAGGGATTTGCGTTAGAGACAATTGTTACAGCAATTTTATTCAGCATGATTGGTTACTTTAATGGACATGACAAGACGGTATGGGTAATGATTCAGGGGCTTGTACAGACGCTGCTTGTCCGTCTGCCATTTGCGTATTATATGAGTATACAGCCTGATGCGAGCCTTACTAAGATTGGTCTGGCTGCTCCGGTTGCAACTATTTTTGGAATTGTGTTAAATGTGGTATTCTATATTTGGTGTAACAGAAAAGATAAGAAATATATGTAATATTTGTAGAATATTTGCTACATTTCATCAGGCATGTTATAATAACTGACATTAATATAAAGGAAGATTTCTGCAAAAGAAACAAGGTCAGATTATGTTAACATACTCGTTTGAAAACATTGGAAAAGAATCAATTTATGAATATTTATACAAATGTATCAAGAAAGATATAATAGAAGGCAGACTGGTTAAGGGTGAGCATCTTCCTTCAAAGAGAACGCTTGCTGTCAATCTTGGAATAAGCACCATAACAGTAGAGAATTCATATGGACAGCTTATGAGTGAAGGATATATATATTCTGTTCCAAAGAAGGGCTATTATGTATCGGATATTTCAGGTGTTGCAAGGATAAAGCCTGTAAAATATGAAGTTCCCGAAATAACCGCAAAGAAGACTGGATATAAATCGGATTTATCATCAAACAGGACAGATCCTGGAAGCTTTCCATTTGCAACATGGGCTAAGCTTATGAGACGTGTTATAACAGACAGGCAGGATGATCTTATGAAGATATCTCCGGGAGAAGGAACATGGGAGTTAAGAAAAGCAATTGCTATGCATCTGGCTTCATTTCGTGATATGCAGGTAACACCCGGACAGATAATCATTGGCGCCGGAACTGAATATATGTATAGTCTTCTTATACAGCTTTTGGGAAGAGATAAAGTGTATTGTGTTGAAGATCCGGGATATTCTAAGATTGCCAGGATATATGCAAGTAATAATGTGAAATTCTGCTATGCCGGTATGGATAATGAAGGAATGAAACCGGAAGCGGTAAGAGAATGTATGGCAGATATTGTTCATATAAGTCCTACACATCATTATCCGACAGGTATAACAATGCCGGTAAGCCGGCGCTTTGAATTGCTTGCATGGGCTAATGAAAAGCCGGACAGATATATAATAGAAGATGATTATGATTCAGAATTCCGTATGACAGGAAAGACAATTCCGACTATGAAAAGCATAGATATAAGCGAAAAGGTTATATATATGAATACATTTTCAAGAACACTGACACCGACAATCCGAATCAGTTATATGGTTCTGCCACCACACCTTGCCGCAACATATCAGGAAAAACTTGATTTTTATGCATGTACTGTATCTAATTTCGAGCAGTATGCACTTGCTGCATTCATAGAAGAAGGATATTTTGAGAAACATTTAAACAGAATGAGACTGTATTATACGAAACAGAGAGAGGCTGTTCTTTCAGTACTTAAAGAGGAACCGTTCAAATGTGTTGGAAGAGTAAGAGAGGCTGATTCAGGACTGCATTTTATTCTTGAACTTAATACATTACTTTCTGATAATGAGGTAAAAAGAAAACTTGAGGCAGAAGGCATCCATATAAATGCGTTATCTGAGTACTATCATAATAATACTGATGAATACAGCCACAGCTTTGTTATCAGCTATTCTGATATGAAGATAGAAAACTTCAGAATTGCATGCAGTAAAATGTCAGAACTTACACCTTTATGATGATTATTTATGATTGATTGTGAATGAATATAACAGTTGCAAAGAATGTAATAAAGCGGTAAAATCTGTTTATGTGATTTGTAAATAATGTGAGAGGGTTTTGACAAAAGTATGGTAGACTACAGCATTTTTCCGCTTGATGAAGAGATTAAAGACAAGCTTGCAAAGCTGGAGATAAGTTATGCATTTCAACCTATTTTCTATCCGGATGGCAAGGATATATATGCATATGAGGCTTTAATGAGACCTAAGAATATTGGGGTCATGGATTTAATTGAAGAGTTCAGGATAAAGAATGATTTGCATACACTTGAGGTCGCAACTATATTTGGAGCAGTACAGTGTTATGCAAAGCGAGGATACCATTCATATATAGCAATTAATTCATTTCCTGCGGAATCATTTACTGCAGAGGAGCAGGCTGTTTTTGATGAATTCTATGCTGATGTTCTTGGTGATAAGGGAATAATTGAAATTCTTGAATATACAGCTCTTGATATTGATAAATGGCAGTCAAAGAGGAATTCCATTAATAGAAGCCGTTTTAATATTGCACTTGATGATTTTGGAACAGGCTATAATAATATGATGGCAGTGGATATATTTGCACCACATATCGTAAAGCTTGACAGAAGCCTGATAACAGATATTGAGAATGATGTTGATAAGCAGGAGTATTACTTTTATTATAGAGACAGCTTTCATAAGAGAGGCATCAAGGTGCTTGCTGAAGGTGTTGAATCAAGAGAAGAGTATGAATTCTTAAGAGATAATGGTATTGATTTAGTGCAAGGATTTTATCTTGGACGACCGCAATAAGATGAATGCCATTTTATACTTTTTTTAGAAATGCTTTATACAATATATATTAACATATCACAAAGTATGATGTATTATGATGGAGTAAAGAAAACATTTTTTCTCCCTCATATTTTTAAAGAGAGCGATGGCAGAGTTAATTTGCCATCGCTCTTTTTTGCGCGGACAGCGATGAGAATATACAAGAAGAAGTGACAGCCATGCTTGCATGGGCTGGGATTTGTTCTTGTATATTCGAGGAGCGTCGCGACAATGCCAGAACGCAGTTCTGGCATATGAGCTGACCGCGCGGACAGCGATGAGAATGTACAAGAAGTGACAGCCGGGAAATGTTAAAAAATATAAGTTGACAACTCCTCCTACAGGCGTATAATATATTTATACATCTGTAGGAGGAGTTTTTATGATTTTATATCATGGTTCTAATCACATAATAGATAAACCATTATATGGAGCAGGAAAGAAATATAATGATTATGGTATTGGATTTTACTGTACAGAGAATATAGAGCTTGCAAAAGAATGGTCTGTATCAGACAATCTGGACGGATATGTTAATATATACGACATGGATACTGATGGATTGAGTATACTGGACATTAACGGTCAGAATTATACAATAATCCATTGGATTAATATATTAATTAATAACAGGATATTTGACAGTTCAACTCCCCTTGAACGGGAAGCTAAAAGGTATATTACACAGGAGTTTCATGTTGATACTGATAATGCAGATATTATTAAGGGATACAGGGCAGATGACAGTTATTTTTCTTATGCCAAAGATTTTATAAGCGGAATAATATCGTATGAACAGTTATGTAAAGCATTAATGCTTGGTAATCTTGGAGAACAGATATGCCTTAAGAGCAAGAAAGCATTTGAATCAATCAGATTTACAGGTTATCAGAAGGTTGATTATAATGAATGGTATCCTAAGAAAATGGCAAGAGATATGTATGCAAGAAATGGTTATAAGGCAATGGAAAAAGAGAATTATAGAAAAGGTGAATTATATATTACTAAGATTATAGATGAGGAGTTGAAAGCTGATGATTTGTGCATATGACAAGGTCTATCTTAATATGGCCCAGAGAGTAATGGGAAATATGCTTAATTATGCAGTTTATGACTGCGGATATGAATTGTCTGAATATTATAATATATTTCTTGAATCAAGTTATTGTGAACGTTTTGGGAAGGGAGATATATTTGTTATAGCTGGTATGTCAGGTGCAGAGCTGGCTATAAAAGTTTTGGATATTCCAGATGATAAAATAATTATGCCTGGAGTATATGATGGCAGAAGCCAGGAATACTGGACTGGCTGGATATTAGCATATTATCAGTGGTATACAGGAAAGTCTTTCAGGATAATTCAGAAAGAAGTTACTATTGAAAGAATAAGAGATATGTATAATCCTTATCATGAAATGGATATATCCCAGTCAGTTGACAGGATTATAGAGTTAAGCCAGCAGACACGAATGGAAACATATCTTAAGAAATACCGGAAGATGGCAGGACTAACACAGAGCCAGTTATCAGAAGAAACAGGAATACCTATAAAGACGATACAACAATATGAACAGGGAAGAAAGGATATTAATAAGGCACAGGCAGAATATGTGATAAAACTTGCACAAGTTTTATGTTGTAATCCTGTGGATTTATTAGAAATCAGAAAGTGAATTGAAAATTAGATATGGAAATTATTTCCATATCAGTGATATAATAATTAATATTTTCAGTATTTCAGGTTCAGTGATATCTAAGGCAATGAGACTGGAATAATATATAACACAGAATAGGGAGAAAATTATGGGAAAGAAAATTGCCAGAATTATAAGCAGGATGTTACTGGTGGTACTTGTTACTATAGTAATGCTGGTAGGAACTTTATTCATTATGATTAAGAGAATATGCAGCGATTCAGCACCTGCTGCCAGAAATCTTTTTATATCAACAGTTCTTGAATCAGGTCAGATGAAGTTTCTTGCTTCGTGGTTCTGTACAGATGCGCAGATTAATGAAGTAATTAATGCTAATAAGATGGAGTCAATGGATTCAGATATTGATACATCTCTTATTAATATATCAACAGATACACAGACGGTTGACAATAACGGAGAAGCAGAGCAGTTTGACGGGAATGGAATAAGAATGGTTGAGATTTCAGGAAGGTCATTCTTTGGAAAAATGCTGATTATAAAAGATCCGTCACAGGTTAAGGTCGGAACTACATACCCATGGGGAGATTACGGTAAGGAACTTCATGAGATTGTAAGCGGAGCAGGGGCTGTTGCTGGAGTTAATGGCGGACTGTATGTGTCATCAGGAAACAGAGGCGGTTCACCGCTTGGAATTGTGGTGCAGGACGGTAAGATTACATATAACAGCCCTTCATCACTTTCCGGTCTTTACTTAATTGGACTTAATAAGGATAATCTTTTAGTTGTTAAAGATATAGATGGTATGTCGGCAGCAGATTTTGAAAGCTACGTTAATGAAGCAGGAATCAGGGATGCTGTAGCTTTTCAGGAGGAAAGCTCTGACTCTAATAATCATTTTGTTCCGCTTATTATTAACAATGAAGCAAGAGTATTGAAAGGTCAGGGAAGCGGGGCTAATCCAAGAACAGCAATCGGACAGAGAGCTGACGGTGCAATTCTTCTTTTAGTTACTGACGGAAGAGGTGCTTCAGGACATCTTGGTGCAACTGCGTCAGATCTGATATCAGTTATGCAGGAATATGGAGCAGTTAATGCAGCCAACCTTGATGGCGGAAGTTCTTCAACAATGGTTTATAACGGCGGATATGAGATGACTAGCGTAACATTTTATTATCAGAATTCATCATGGAAGCTGCCAACAGCATTTGTTGTAATGCCTAAGTAATTGGAAGGAGAACTGTATAGATATGAAAAATAATGCTAAGAAATCTATAAAGATAGGCAGAATCAATATACCATTGAATTACTGGACAGGGCTTGCTGTATATGCAGTGATTCTTCTTATTCTTGCAATCTGTATGATTGTATATACGGGTTCATGCCTTAAGAAATATGAGAATTCACAGTCAGACAAGGTTATGAATGATTTCCTTAATGACTTTACAAAAATGGCTGCTGATAAGACATTAGCCGATAATATTGAGCTTCCAGCCAGCAGTGAGTTTGAGGGAAAAGACACATTTGTCAATATATACATGTCTGAATTAGATGGTACAACTGACTATACATGTAAGAAATCAGAGGGCAGCTATAATACAGAAGAACCTATGTATGACATATATGCTGATGATAAGAAAGTTGCAAGAATGACACTGGAGGCCAAAGACCAGCATGTTGTTCTTGGAATACTTACAGTGTTTGACTGGAAGATTAAGTCAATTGAGCCTGTATTTTCAGCAAAGACTAATGATTATACTGTTTCAATTCCTGAAGGATATACATTTACAGTTAATGGAATAACTGTGTCAGATGATTACAAGACTGGCAAAGTTACAGAGAATCCTGATTTTGTGAATGTTTCTAAATATGTCACAATGCCAAAGTCAGTTGAATATAAGCTTACTGGATTTGTCAATAAGCCGGAAATCAAAGTATATAATGCATCAGGCAGTGAAGTTACTGCAAATGTAGACGCTAAGGGCAATGTATCATTATCCGCATGCGGTGAAATGTCTGATATGCCATCTGAAAGAAAAGAAGAAGCTCTTAATATGGCTAAGGTATGGGATAATTTCCTCACTAATGATTTAAGCGGTTCAGGTCATGGGCTTGCAACAGTGCAGCAATATCTTATAGAAGATTCCTACTATTGGAATCTTGCAAAAGATTATGCTTCAAGTGCAGATATTACATTTATAAGTGACCACACATTGTCGGGAAATCCGTATATAGGAGTGACAGTTGATAATTATATTGAATATAATGAAGACTGTTATTCGTGTCATATTGTATTTACAAAGAATATGACGCTTACCTCAGGCGGTGCGAGAAAAGATGTTATTGATTCAACATTCTATTTCGTGAAATATGATGGAAGATGGGCGATTGCGGATATGATTGCGACTACGAAGTAATTTATAGGGGCGGTTTTACATGAAATACAGAATAGGAATTTGCGATGATGAGATATCTGCATGCTCTGAATTAGAGCTGTATATAACAGATTATTTCAAGGAACAGACGGATAGTGTTGAGGTTTTAGTGTGGAATTCGGCAGAAGAATTTATAAAAGATGTGCCTGAAAAGGTAAATGTCGATATACTGTTTCTTGACATACAGTTACCACGCAAGAATGGTGTAGATGTCGGACATTATATAAGAGAGACTGCAAATAACGCAGCCATGCAGATTATATACATATCCTCCCAAACATCATATGCAATGGAGCTTTTTGAACTCCATCCTTATAATTTTCTTGTAAAGCCGCTTAACAGGGAAAAGGTGTGTGGCGAAATACAGAAGCTTCTGCAATTAGATAATCAGGACAGAAGATTTTTCGCTTATACATATAATAAGAATCAATACAAAATTTTGCTTGGAGATATTATTTATTATAAATGTGAGAAGCACCACATCAAGGTTATATGCTTAGATGGTGAAAAGGAATATGTCGGGAAATTAAAAACAGAGATAGAGAAGCTTCCGAACAATTTTGTTATGATAAGCCAGTCTAATATAATTAATATAAGACATATTAAAGAGTGTATGGGGACAGATGTTGTAATGTGCAATGGAGACAGACTTCCTATCAGCAGGAATTACAGAAGCACATTTAACCAGAGAATGTTAGAAAACAGCAAATGGGGAGAATTAAAGAATGAATTTAATTAATATGATAGTATCAGTGGTTATAGAACTTGCAAGAGTTCTGATTACATTTTCATATTTTAAAATATTTCTTAATACAGGTAAAAAGATAACTCACATGTGGTCATGTGTTTTATCTTTTTTTATTACAACAATATGCTATGTTATGTTTAACATAAGTATTGTGAATGTTGTATCAACAATTGCCGGGATTCTGATTATATCAATGGTATTTGAGGGAAAAGTAAAAAGTAAGATATTATTAAGCGTTTTATGCTGCTCAATTATGATTACAACAGATTTTGCTGTATATTTTAAATATCCTGATAATGGAGATAGTGTATATAACATAGTGGTATCTTTTTTATCAATATTATTTTTCTATATTGTAGTAATGCTTTTAAAACTTATATTCAGAAAGAAGCTGAAAACAGAATTCATGGGACAGTGGTATATATTACTGGTGGTTTCTGTTATGAGTGTATGCCTTTTAATCGGATTATATAGTGAAAGAACTCTTTCTGACGATGGAACAATATATCTTAGTGTTATGCTTTTGGCATTAAATCTTTTACTGTATGTATTTTATTCAAATATGCTTGACAGGTTTGTATATTACAAAGAAAATGAACAGTTAAAGCAGCAGATGAATTTTTATGAGCAGCAGTTAAAGACAAATGTAGAAAATGACCAGAAAATAAGAGCAATAAGACACGACATGAAACATCATATAAGAGAAATAAATTCTCTTGCTGAAAGTGGAAGAATTGATGATATCAAAGCATATACAGAGGGACTGGCTGCTGACATAAGACAGTCTGAAAGTGTGTATAACACTGGTAATATAGCATTTGACGGAATACTTAACTACTATAATAGTATATTTGAACAGAATTCAATACAGGCAGAAATAGATGTTGTGATACCGGAAAATCTTGGAATAGCAGCATATGATTTGAATATAATACTGGGAAATCTTTTTGATAATGCTATTGAGAATGTAGTAAGGTCTGATAAGCCAAAAATTGTTGCAGATATAAAGTATGTGGGACATGTTTTATACATTTCCATAGCTAATACATATGATGGAAACATTAAGAAGGATAATGATGTCATCATAAGCAGAAAAGATGGTAATCATGGTTATGGATTGGATAATGTAAAAAGAATTGTATGTAAATATAACGGAGATATTAAGATAGAACATAATGCAGAATTGTTTATTATAGGAGTTGTATTATATGCGTGATTGGACGCTTTTTATGCGTGGTACGAATTAACAGATGGGTAAAATGTTATTATTAATGCTGGATAAATATATTGGATTGGGGGACTTTATATGAGAAAAGCATTAATAATTATAGGGATAGGATTATTGATTACATCGATATCCGGCTGTGGTGCAAAAAGCAATGAAACAGGCACAGAAAGTGAGTCATCAGTTGTAGAAATGCAGACATCAGTAGATGTTACGAATACATACACAGATGTTTTCCGACAGAAAGAGGATACCAATGATTATCTGAAAAACTATACAGGAAGCATTAATGCAGGCGTTAAGATAGTTAATAAACCAGAGGGAAATACATACATTTATAATTCTGAACCAATTGCAGTTACGGTTAAAGGAAACGCAAGTTTTGATACAACTTTGGGATATCTGATATTTATTAATGGTATTCCGCAGAAATACTACACAGATAAAGAAAGCAGTAAAGAATATATTCATTCAGAGCCGGCAAACGAAGGCAGCGACTCTGAAATGACTTTGTATATAGTGCCGGATAAAGGTCAGGCTGGAGAGAAACTGGAACTTACAATAACAGAGGTTATAGGTGCTGCGTACAGACCATTAGGCGCACACGATCCTATGCAGCCAGGGTGTGATGTAAGAGTTCTTGGTAAATATACAATCGATATGAAGGCAGCAGCCCAGTCAGATAATACAGGAATATCAGATAAGGATATAAAGGAATTAGAAAAAGTAAATTATACAGATTATGAACTCAGCCAGTTGATAAAGACATATTCTGATGGTTCAATAGAAAATCAGCTTGAAACCGTTAATTTCAGAAATACATATACACAGAGTGTAATTGAGAATGGAAAGCTGCATTTGTTTACTGAATTTGGCGGTGCGGGAAAAGGTGAATACATAATTAATGTGTATCTTAATGGCAAATTGTTAAGAATATACAGGACTACCATAGAGAACTATTTAAACAGGGCGGTTATTGATGATTATGTTGAATTTGATTCTGATATGTTAAGCAGATACAGCGTTGAAGAGTACAATACAATCTGTTATGCTGCAGTTCCTTCAGCCCAGAGTGCAGGAGATGTTTTGTCTGTAGACGGCATAGCTGCTTTATGGGAGAACTGAATATATGAAGAGTGTATATAAAAAATTGTTCTGTCTGATGTCTGTATTTATCATGACATTTTTAATGGCTGCATGTGGCAAAGCTGGAGAAAATGCAGATGTGTCACATAATAATATTTCAGCAGATTCAGAAGCTAATGGTAAGTCAATATCCGGATATGAAAGAAAAAGGTATATTGCAGCAGGAAATTTCAGCTATGCGGTTACAACTTCAGGATATATTTTACAGGCAGGTAATAGTGAAAATGTATCATCATATTCAGGTACAACCATTATGCCGGAGGTTAATTCGTGGAAGAATATTAAGTATATAGACGCAGATGTTTTTTCGGTATGTGCGATTGATAATGACGGCAGAGTGTACGGTGATGGTATGGAGAATGACGCAGGGGAAGTAACATTGTCTATGTATAAAAATATACAGCAGGTTGTTACGGATATGCAGGTATTTACTGTACTTAATGATTCTGATAGGCTGATATGTGTGGGAAGTAATGCACCATCATGGTCTAAGACTTATGGGCTTATATCAGGGATTGCATACATAGATGTGTCAAACAGCCACACTGCAGTGTTAAAGAAGGACGGGAAAGTAAGCGTTTTTTGTGAAGGTATCAATGAAGATATGAATACATCACAATGGACAGATATTATTGATATTGCATGTGGTTATAATTTCACAGCCGGACTTAAGAGTGACGGAACGGTTGTTACTGTAGGAGATAATGATTGTGGACAATGTGATGTCAGCGAATGGAAGGATATAGTCCAGATAACAGCATATTATAAGACACTCATTGGACTTAAATCTGATGGAACAGTTGTTGCTGCGGGAGATAACAGCAAAGGCCAGTGTGATATATCAGATTGGAATAATATTGTGTCCGTAGTAGAAGGAAACGGGTATACATTGGGAATTAAAAGAGATGGTACTGCCGCAGCTGCTGGTGATAATAAATACGGACAGTGTAATGTAGAGAATTGGAAGAATATACAGCAGCCATGATATGGGGGTGAAAATATGGCAACACTCGATTTACAGGGGATACAGTGTGCTTATGGAAAAAATGTCATATTAGATGATGTAAATATATCATTAAATAATGGCGTGACGGCACTGCTTGGACTTAATGGAGCAGGAAAAACAACACTGATAAAGACTATAATGCGACTGATTAAACCGAAGAATGGAAAAATAGTATTTAACGGTGAAGACATATATAAAATGAAAAGCAGATATTATGATTATGTTGGATATATGCCGCAAATGCCGGCGTTATACGATAATTTTAAAGCATATGATTTCTGCATATATATGGCAGCACTTAAAGGAATAAGTAAAAAAGAAGCGAAAGAGAAGACAGATATTCTGCTTGAAAAGGTAATGCTGAAAGATGCAGCAGACAGGAAAATCCGTACATTTTCAGGCGGAATGAAGCAGAGACTGGGAATAGCACAGGCTCTTTTAAATAACCCGCAGCTTATAATTCTTGATGAACCGACAGCGGGGTTAGACCCTAATGAGAGAATTAAGTTCAGAAATATAATAACAGAGCTTGGAACAGAAAGAATCGTTATACTTGCAACTCATATTATATCTGATATAGAGAGCATTGCTAAGAACATAATTCTGGTAAGGAACGGAAAAGTAAGTTTGTGTGATAATCCTAAGAAATTCATAGATAATGTATACGATAAGGTATATGTAATAAAAGTACATAACTATGCTGATATTGCAGATATAACACAACATTTTAAAGTGTCTAATATCAGGGAAACTGATGATGGATTTGAAGTAAGAGTTGTTGGTAATAATCTTGAAAATGAATTGAATAATTATGATATATCGGTAGCCACACCGGAACTTGAAGACGCATTTTTAATGTATTTTTAGGAAATTTTTGGGGATTGTATATGCATAATGTTGGATATGAAATAAAAAAGATAATTACTAACAGATTAACGATTTACATATTTGTCATAACATTTTTAATAAATGGCTTCGTTATAGCCAGAAAACCGTCAACTATAAGAAATTATTATGATAATAAATCAGCATATGATGAAATGTATCAGTATCTTGGCGGTGATATAACAGAAGAGAAAGTTTCGTATGTCACAGAAAAGTACGAAGAACTGTATGCAAAAAGTATGTCCCGCACGCTTTCAACAGAATATGATGAGATCTTAAGAACAGGATACGAAACAACAGAATTATCATTGTATTCTGAAATGTATAAGAAGTATGAGTACATTTTGAATTACAGCGATAATATTGAGAATGTAAGGAACACAGGTGAAGAAAATGCAGAGTTTTATGATGTTACAGGTAATAAGGCACTGAAAAACTATAATCAGAGTATATTAAATACATATAATCACAGGGATATTAAAGATTTCAGAGAGACTAAGAACTGGAAGTATTATCTGGAATACTCGTTTTCTAATCTGTGTGTACTGATTACGATTTTGTGTGCATTAAAAGGTATATTTTCTAATGAGCGTGAAACCAATATGAGCATGATGATTATAACATGCAGGTATGGAAAGGGCAGGTGCTTTGCTTCAAAGATTGCTGCAGGGCTTATTATAGCCTTTGGAATAGCAGCTGCATTTATAATTGAAGATTTTGTGATATTTAATGTCACATTTGGCTATAAAGGAATTATGAATCCGGTGTATTCAATAGAAGAAATGCAGTATTGCATATACGATGTAAGCATTCTTGGATATATTGTTATTCTTAATCTTTTCAGAATTGCCGGAGTGCTTGGAATAACATCAATCATTCTTCTGGCATCTGCGATTGCACAGACTAATCTTGTATCGATAGTTTTAGGGGGTGCCGGTATTCTGCCATTTATCATATTGAATCAGCAGAATATACCGTTTAATATTGTGCGTCTATTGCAGATTAATCAGGATGCAGCAGCATTTAACAGTATATTTATTATGAACAGATCGGTTATTTACATTAACTATTGTCTGGTTACAGGGATTTTGATGTCAGTGGTATTCATCATGCTGGCGTACATTGTAGAAGTACATTGTTCCACATTAACAGGAAGGGAGCGTGTATGAGATTATGATAAATGTTTTGCGACAGACAGCTTATGAATTGATAAAGTTCTTTAAAATAAAAAAGGGATACATATTGATAATTCTTTTTATTATAGTAAATGCAGCAAGTGCATTGAATAATAATGTGAAAAGTTCAAAGTATTCTGACGAGGAAGAGGTATTGTTAAAGTTTTATTATGAAAAATGGGGTGATACCTATGATTCCGCTAATGATACAATGATTAATCTGTATTACAGTATGGTGACATCAGATGATTATGACATTGAAACAGACATGGTGATTCCAGAAAATATACGGGAACAGATTATTGATGAAAAAGAAGTTAAAGATATGATGACTGTGTATTATTCTTCGTATAATATTGCAAAGAATAATGAACATACTAATTTGATGGCTGATTCAAGATGCTGGCATTATCTTTTTATTGAATATAAGAATATTAATATGTTTCTATGTATTATGACACTGATTATCTCGTCAATAATATTTTCTGCTGATAAGGGCAAAGGCATTGAAGACATTGTTAAATGTACAAGAAATGGTAAAAGAAAGCTTCTTCCGGCTAAGATTATTGCAGTCATTATCATGATAATACTGCTTGAAATGATAAGAACTGCAGCATTATTTCCAGTTATTAATACATATGGAATTTCGTATTTTTCAGATATTCCTATCCAGAATGTAAATTATATGCAGGAGACTGCGGTTAATATTGGAACAAGGCAGGCTATGGCGTTTCTTATATTGTGTGAAATTGCAGGACTTATATATGTAAGCCTTATAACTGGTAGTATTATTATCAGTAATTATGGGAAAGCAGAAGGCTTTATATGTGGAATAATAGCGGCATATGTACCATTTTTCCTGCTCAATAAGAATAATGGTTATACGAAAGCAGCCTTACCATCAGCATTTTTAGCACCATATAATTTCTTAAGTGAGATTAATATATACAGGTTACAGTATATTTTAACAGCGGTAATAATTATTGGAATTATGTTTATTATGGAGGCAGTGTATACCCATGAAAAAAGCTGTAGTTAGAGTATTAATGCTTATAGCAGTGTTGATTGCTGCATTGTCAGTATGTATATATGTAGTAAATCATAGTAATGTCCATATTCTAGACACAGACTTCGCATATGATTTCAAATCAAAGCTGACGGACAGTTATGTTGAACTTGATGATTATACAGTTGCATATAACAATGACAGAAAATGCTATGAAATAACAGACAAAAAAACAGGGGCAAAAAGGCAGTTGTTTAATGAAATGTCTGACAGTGGACGCATGATAGCTGGTTCTATGACTTCACATGGCAATACCTTATATTATGGAGATATGGAAAAATTCTGCAGCTACAATATAGATACTGATACAACTACAGTGATATATGAACTTGCAACAAAGCCAAAAGAGGTTAAGGTGTTTGATGTTGTTGTATATTACAGGAGTGTATCAAGGCAGGAGATTGAGACAATGGCAGCAGATTATGTAATGTATAAGGGCAGATTGTATATTGTTACTAACAGAGATGTAAGAGTATATGATGGAAAGAAAACAGAGATTATCTTAAAGGGTGAGTATGTTCTAGAAGATTATCATGATGGCAGAATGAGTTTAGTGAAATATAACAATAATACTGGCGGGGTCGAGAAAACTTGCGAGCTGGAATTGTAAATTGAATTATATTTATTACCAAATTCGACAGAAAAACAACAGATGGCGACATAAAACCTACAGAATACGACAAGTATATTTACACTTCTTGATATATATGATACTGTACATAAATAAATGTGCATGTTTATTAATTCAGTTAGGAATAACTTGCATATGTAAATGCTTGAATGGTATACTATTAATTATAAAAGCTGTTAACATTATTTAGGAGATTATTATGATTCATTATGATGAAGATAATATTCAATTTTTTGAAAAAAAATATTCGATAGAGGAAATAGTACAGTTATACAAGGCAAATAGACTATTATTTGTAAGACCAAGAACTTATGGTTATTCACAGATTTATTATGACAATAATACTACACAATTGATAAAAGCTATAGACATGGGGATGCCATTTCCGCCAGTATATGCTTCAGAACAACAAAATGGAGATATGGTAACTCTTGAAATAGATGATAAGTTATATAGTCTTATAAGATATGTATTGGGATATGATACTATTAATATAGATGGTGAATATTATAAAGGAATGCGTGATTTTCAATCAATGCAATATAATTATCGTGTATTATCAAGTAAAATCTTAAGAACAATAGTTTCTTTTGAGATAGTTGATTACAGTACTCCTAAGTATTTACATATGTTTGCTGGGAATTTTTTATATAATTGGACTGCTGCACAAGAACATGCCATCCGAAAAGAAATATACAAAGAATATAATTTGGAAGAATTGCGTCAAATAGGACAGTATTTATATGAAAATACAATTGGTAAAGGGATAAGACTTACAGAGTATGAAATATTACAGTCAGCTGCAATATGGGGAATTTATAACCATGCGATAAAAGTTGATACAACAAGTAAAGCTCAGGAACAAATTTTAATGGAAAGAACTATATTTACAATGTATAAAAATTACGAGTATAATAATAAATATGTAAATAGAGCCAGAATGGTATTACAAAGCGGTATAATTGAGCATGTTTTAAAAAATTATCGAATTAAGATAATAAATTCATCAAGTGTGAAAAGTAAGGCCAGAGCGATAATAATGGGATTGAGTATGTGTGATAATGCTAATTATACAAAGTTACTAGCTTGCATGGATAATGTTGAATTTATAAGAGATATAAGATATTCAGAGATTACATTTCAAAATGTAGATAAATGGCTGAGATATATGTATAGATAGATGATGGGGGATAGAAATGATTAATAAAATTAATATAAAGGGATTAAAATGCTTTAACGATGTTGAGCTGACATTGAAAAATTTAACATTGCTTGCTGGAAAAAATTCAATGGGAAAATCAACTGTTATACAAGCAATTTTAGCACTTATTCAGAATGGAAATAATCCGTTTAGTGGAGAATATATTAATATTGGAAAAATTTCTGAATTAAAAAATAGATATGTAGGAAGTACAGAAATACAAATATCAATTAATGATAAATTTTCCAAAATAATAATAGATGACTATTCTAAAGTAAAAACTAAGGGTAAAAAGGAAAAATTAAATATAAAATATTTATGTGCAGACAGAATAGGCGTAAGAGACACATATAGTAAGGAGTTAAGCAATTCTGATGATATTGGAGTGAAGTGTGAATATGCATATCAATATTTAGAAAAACATTCTGATGATAAATGGGAAGATAGTGAATTTGTTTATAATCCAAAATCAAAATTAACATTTGGAGGACAAGTTGACTATTGGCTAAATGAAATAGTTGGATATACTATAAGAGCAGAGGAAATAGATAGAACGGAATTAATACGAGTTTCTTTTAATGCAAATGGACTTGTAAATAATATAAGACCTAAAAATGTTGGAACAGGGGTCAGCTATATTGCGGAGATTATTATAGCTGCATTATCATGTGAAGCTGGAGATATAGTTATAATTGAAAATCCAGAAATTCATATTCACCCTTCAGGACAGTCAAAGTTTGTATCTTTTTTGGCTTTTCTTGCGCAAAATGGAGTACAGGTTATAGTTGAAACACATAGTGATCATATATATAATTCTGTTAGAAAATCTATTCATAATGATGAAATTGAATGTGATAATGTTAGTATATATTTTTTTGAGCAAATATCAGATGGAACAAGCAGACCGTTTCTTATTCCTATTAACGAAGATGGAAAAGCGGAACAGCAGAGAGAAGGATTTTTTGATCAAACGAAAAAAGATTTGGAAGAAATATTGGGGTGGTAAATGGAATTTATACTTAATGATGAATCATTATGTGGACAGTTTGATAATATAGGGATATTTTTGGATAGTTTAAAGGAAAATGTTAGATGCTTTGAATTAATAAATAATGTAAAAGAAAATAAAATATATAAAACTGAAAGATTTTATGAAAATAAAGTTACATCAATTGATAAGTTATGTGATTTGAATAAATATAATAATAATACAGACGAATTATTTTTATATTTAATACAATTGGATAGCATTATATATGAAGATCCATATTGGGATAATAATTTTAAACAGAATTTAGCTGAACAATATACATGTGATAATAGAAATGTCAGCTGTACTTGTGTTGCTGAGGCGGCTGAAAATAATATTCCTTTATTATCTTTTAGACATGAGCAGTTTTTAGATAAAGAATTAGAAGTATTTAAGGGAACTAAGAAAATAAAAGTGTATTCAATATATACACCTCAATATTTATCAGAAAAATTTTATAAAGAGTTAAAGCTAAGCAGATTAGATTTGTTAAAAACCCAATTTAATAATACTAGGATAGATTGTTCAATTTTAAAAACTGATTGTGGAGTTGATGAATTAGAAGACAAAGAATTTGATTCATTAATTGGAACACTGAATAAATTTGTTAATCATGAATCATGGGAAACTATTGCCATTGATGATGGTCTACAGTATAAAAAATACCATAATAAAGATAACGATAATCCTTTTTGGAGTTATAAGGGTAAGACTATAATGAAATTTAGATTTAGTAAAGTTATGAGAGTATTTGGATATCGAAAAGGAGAACGATTTAGAATTATTAGATTTGAACGTGATCATGATTTGAGTGATAAAGGATAGTATTGGCGGGCTGGAAGTACAGACCAATGAACTGTAGCAGAAATTAAAGACCTCATCGGAAGAAAAAGACGCAGAAATAGCAAGGTTAAAGAAGCTGTTGGAAGAACAGAATAATAAGTAATTACAATTTAATATTTATAGTACTAACTCCACCAGAGACATATAACTGGTGGAGTTTTTTACATTTTGTCAGTATATATTCACATTAATAGAAATAAAATGCCTGCATTTTTATATAAAAATGTTACAATGTAATTAACTTGAAATGGGTTTCAAAAGAATATATGCACAAAAAGATGTATTCAGGGGTGGAACGTGTAATGCTGCATAGATTTTGAAATCTACGACCCGGACTGGAGATGTGCCTATGGCAAGTATAAGAGATGTAGCTAAGATTGCAGGTGTTTCGCCGGCAACAGTATCAAGGGTTATGAATGGAACGGCTAATGTTGATGCTGATAAGATACAGAGAGTGTATGAGGCTATTAAGCAGACAGGCTTTGTTCCCAATGAAGTAGCAAGGTCACTTTATAAGAAGTCAGCAAAGCTGATTGGACTTATTATACCAAGTATAACCAATCTATTCTTTACTGAGCTTGCTGGTTCGGTTGAAAAGGCTGCTGATAAAAGCGGTTTCAGGGTTGTTTATTACAACACAGATAACAATCCTGATAAGGAGAAAATGGCTGTTGGAATGTTAAAGTCCATGAATGCAGATGGAATTATAATAACGTCCAACAATGAGGAACTTATTGATGTAATTGATAAAAGCGGGTTGTCTGTTGTCATGATTGACAGAAATATGTCTTCGGAAAGTACATATACACTTATAACAAGTGATCATTACTATGAGGGAAGACTGGCGGCAGAGTGTCTTATAGACAGTGGATGTAAGCAAATAGTATGCATCCGTGGTGAACAGAGCATTTCAAGTGCAAGAGAAAGATTTTCAGGGTTCTCTGATGTATGTCAGGAGAATGGTATGGATGCTTGTTATATTGACTGTGAACATGATTTTACATTTGAAGGAGATATTGTTGCTGCAATACGGGATGTAAGTCCTAAGGCCGATGGTATATTTGCATGTAATGACATGATGACATTATCAGTGTATAAGCAGCTTACACAGAAAGGAATAAGAGTTCAGCAGGATATATCAATAGTCGGTTTTGATGATGTTATGCTTTCAAAGCTTGTAACACCTGAGATTACCACGATAGCCCAGCCTATTGATAAGATGGGAAGAATGGCGGTAAAGCTTATAACAGGAGAACAGATTTCGCAGAATGCAGTTGTTTATAAACCAGAACTAATAAAGCGAGAGACAACGAAATAAAGGAGTGGTGATTATTATGAAGAAACAGGGAATTTTAAACAGCGATATTTCAAGAGTTTTATCCTACATGGGACACACAGATACTATTGCGATAGGTGACTGCGGGCTTCCGATTCCGGAGGGAACAGAAAGAATTGACCTTGCACTTACATTTGGTGTGCCATCATTTATTGATGTATTAAAATGTGTTGTTGCAGACTGCAAGGTGGAAAAGATTACGCTGGCAACAGAGATTAAAGAACAGAATCAGGCAGAATTAGAACAGATTAATGATATTTTTAAGGATACAGGCGTAGAAGTATGCTTTGTACCACATGAAGAATTAAAGAGACAGACTAAGGATTGCAAAGCAGTGATAAGGATGGGCGAGACAACTCCTTATGCCAACATAATTCTCCAGTCTGGCTGTATATTTGCATGATAAGCAGGGATGTGTCGTGAATGAACATTGTGATGAAAGGCATTGATAAAGCATTTGGCAGTAACAAGGTGCTTAAGAATGCCGGATTTGAGCTTAATGACGGCGAAGTTCATGCACTTATGGGTGAGAACGGAGCAGGCAAGTCAACACTCATGAAGATTCTTACAGGCGTATACACTAAGGATGTTGGAACTGTTATTGTTGATGGTAAAGAGGTGTCGTACAAGTCTCCTAAAGAAGCTGAGAATGCAGGAATTGTATTTATCTATCAGGAGCTAAATGTAATGTTTGACCTGACAGTTGTTGAGAATCTTTTCATGGGAAAAGAGATAACTAAGAAATTTGGTATCATAGACAAGAAAGCTATGAGAGCAAATGCACAGGAAATAATGGACAGAATGGGAGTACATATCCTGGTAGACGCAGTGATGTCTGAACTTTCTGTTGGACAGCAGCAGATGGTTGAGATATGTAAAGCACTTATGGTAGATGCCAAGGTCATTATCATGGATGAACCGACAGCAGCCCTTACAGAGAGCGAGACAGAGGGCGTCTTCTATTGCGGTTACAAGAAAAGGTGCCATACCATCAATTCCATACAGAAATGAAGTTGAATATTAAGAAAAATGTGCAGGATGCCAATTAAGGGGTGTCCTGCACTTGTCATGTGTGCTACAATGATAATTGAGAAGAATTATCAATAATGATTTGGGCAGATTATTTAGAAAAGGAAGACACACATGAAGTTAAATGAACTTAAGATTGGACAATGTGCAAGAATTACCTCAGTTGGTGGTGAAGGCGCATTAAGACAGCATTTTCTTGATATGGGCGTAATTCCCGGGGCGGAAGTTACGCTTGTAAAACTGGCACCTATGGGTGATCCAATGGAATTACAGATACATGGCTATGAACTGACACTTCGTGTTGCTGACGCAGGAGAGATTACTATTGATCCTATAGATGAGCGTACAAGAAAACACGAAAGACCAGACCGCATATATAAGTCTGACCATCCGGGACTTGGTGAGACTGGTAAATACCATGCTAAGGGAGATGGAGAAAAGCTTCCTGAAGGAACAAAGCTTACATTTGCACTGGTTGGTAACCAGAATTGTGGAAAGACAACTCTGTTTAATCAGCTTACCGGTTCTAACCAACATGTCGGAAACTTTCCGGGTGTTACAGTTGACTGCAAGAGCGGTATGATTAAGGGACATGAGAATACATCAGTAACGGATTTACCGGGAATATATTCTATGTCTCCATACAGCAGCGAGGAGATTGTTTCAAGAAATTTTGTGCTTAATGAGAAGCCTAAGGCGATTATTAATATAGTTGATGCAACTAATATTGAGAGAAACATGTATCTTACAATGCAGCTTTTAGAGATGGATGTGCCTATGGTTCTTGCACTTAATATGATGGATGAGGTAGTAGGCAATTCAGGTTCTATTGATATTAATGGCATGGAAAATATGCTTGGAATCCCGGTTATTCCTATATCTGCTGCCAAGAATGAAGGTGTTGACGAGCTTATAAGGCATGCACTTCATATTGCAGAGTATCAGGAGAAGCCAGAAAGAACTGATTATTGCGATGAGAATGATTTTGGCGGAGCGGTACACAGATGTATTCATGCTGTTATTCATCTTATAGAGGATCATGCAAAGAGAGCTGATATTCCGGTAAGATTTGCAGCAAGTAAGATTATTGAGGGTGATCCTCTTATATTAAAGCTGCTGCAGCTTGATGAGAATGAAAAAGAGATGCTTGAGCATATTGTACTTCAGATGGAGACAGAGAGAGGTCTTGACAGAAGTGCGGCAATTGCAGATATGAGATTTACATTTATAGAGAAGATATGCGAAGCTAATGTTGTTAAGCCTAAGGCAAGTAAAGAAAGAATACGAAGCCAGAAGATTGATAAGATTCTTACTGGAAAATATACGGCAATACCTTGCTTTGTGGCGATTATGCTGGCAATATTTTTCCTTACATTCAATGTGATAGGTGCATTTTTACAGAATGTTCTGCAGATGGGTATTGATGCACTTACTGGCGTTGTTGACAATGCACTTGCAGCGGCAGGCGTGAATAAGGTTATTCACAGTCTTGTAATAGATGGAATATTTGCAGGTGTAGGCTCAGTGCTTTCATTCCTGCCGATTATTGTTACACTGTTTTTCTTCTTATCACTTATGGAGGACAGTGGTTATATTGCAAGAGTAGCATTTTTTATGGATAAACTATTAAGAAAGATTGGTCTGTCAGGAAGAAGTATTGTTCCTATGTTGATTGGATTTGGATGTACTGTTCCTGCGGTTATGGCAACAAGAACGCTTCCAAGTGAGAGAGACAGGAAGATGACAATTCTTCTTACACCATTTATGAGCTGTTCAGCCAAGCTGCCAATATATTCATTCTTTGTCAGTGCATTTTTTCCGGGAAAGGGTGCACTTATAATGGGAGGCTTATATTTCTTTGGAATTATTATGGGAATTCTTGTAGCATTGCTTTACAAAGGAACATTGTTTAAAGGCGAAGCTGTTCCTTTCGTTATGGAGCTTCCTAATTACAGACTTCCAGGCATGAAAAATGTTTTGCAGTTATTATGGGAAAAGGCCAGGGATTTCTTGCAGAGAGCATTTACAGTTATATTTGTTGCAACTGTAATTGTCTGGTTTTTACAAAGCTTCAATCTGCACCTTAATCTTGTTACAGATTCAAAGGACAGCATACTTGCACTTATTGCGGGAATAATAGCCCCTGCATTTGCACCTTTAGGACTTGGTGACTGGAGAATATGTACATCTTTGCTGTGTGGTGTCATGGCAAAGGAAAGTGTCGTATCAACAATGCAGATACTTTTCGGGACAGGCATACGGGCAGCACTTTCAATAGCCGGTGCAGCCGCAATGCTTGTATTCAGTCTTCTGTACACACCTTGTATTGCAGCAATTGCTTCAGTAAAGCGTGAGCTTGGCGGAAAATGGGCTGTTATAATGGTTGTATGGCAGTGCCTGATTGCGTGGGTGATGGCATTTGTTGTGCATGCTGTTGTGATGCTATTCTAGAAAGCATTTATTTCATGTGACATTACTGGTGAAAATGTGGTAAAATAGCATAAGATTATGCTAAAAGCAAGGAGCGGATGGTTATGAAATACATTTTTACTAATGGACATATCCTTGATGGAACTAAGGGTATGAAAGTTTTGGATGGTCATTCTGTGCTTGTTGAAGATGACAAGATTACTGGTATTGTGAAGGGTAACACTGTACCAGACGGCTTTAAGGAGATTAATCTTGAGGGTAAATATCTTATGCCGGGGCTTATTAATATGCATGTTCATCTTGCAGGCAATGGAAAGCCACAGAAAAAGCAGAGAGATAATGAAAAGACTGTTAAGCTGCTTATGGGAACAGCACTTTCAAGGGCTGTGACATATAAGGTTGTAAAGGATTTTGCAAAGACAGAGCTTATGAGTGGTGTTACTACTATAAGAACTGTCGGAGGTCTGGCTGATTTTGATACAAGAGTAAGGGATGATATCAGAAATGGCAAGGCTGACGGACCAAGAATACTTGCAGCTAACGAAGGAATTTCTGTGCCGGGTGGACATATGGCTGGTTCTGTTGCAGTAGCTGCACATAATATAGATGAGGCGCTTGTGCAGGTTGATATTGCAAAGAGTCAGAATGTTGACCTTATCAAGCTTATGATTACAGGCGGTGTGCTTGATGCCAAGGCTAAGGGTGTGCCGGGTGAACTTAAGATGCAGCCTGAGATGGTAAAGGCGGTGTGTGATAAGGCACATGCACTTGGATATAAGGTTGCAGCACATGTTGAATCGCCAGAGGGCGTAAGGGTTGCACTTGAAAATGGTGTTGATTCAATTGAGCATGGAGCAAAGCCTGATGATGAGATAATACATTTGTTTAAGGAAAATAATGCATTTTTATGCACAACATTATCACCGGCACTGCCATATGCGCTTTTTGACAGAAGCGTATCTAATGCGTCGGAGGTCGAGCAGTACAATGGCAATATTGTGTTTGAGGGAATCAAGGAATGTGCCAAAGCTGCAATTGCCAACGATATTCCGGTTGTACTTGGTAATGATGTTGGCTGTCCATGGATTACACAGTATGATTTCTGGAGAGAACTATATTATTTTCACAAATATGTCGGTGTAAGCAATGCATTTGCATTATATACAGCAACTCTTAACAGCGCTGTAATGGCTGGCATTGGGGATGTGACAGGTTCAGTTGAAGCCGGCAAATGTGCTGACCTGATTGTGACTAAGAATAACCCGCTTGATGACCTCAGGGCACTTCGTAATGTGGATTTAGTCATGGCGCGTGGCAGATTGTACAATAATCCAAGGTTCAAAACGAAAAATATTGTCACTAAAGAACTGGATAAATTTTGTGATTTATGTTAATTTTATTAAAGAAATTTACTTAAAGGAATAAGATTATGAAGATAGGATTTGATAATGACAAATATTTAAAAATGCAGTCTGAGCATATTAAGGAGAGAATTGCCAAATTTGACAATAAGTTATATCTTGAATTTGGCGGAAAGCTGTTCGATGATTATCATGCATCAAGAGTTCTCCCAGGATTTAAGCCGGATTCAAAGCTTCAGATGCTTTTACAGTTAAAGGACCAGGCAGAGGTTGTTATTGCAATAAGTGCAGAAGATATTGCAAGCAATAAGATTCGTGGTGATTATGGAATTACTTATGATCAGGAAGTATTAAGACTTATAGATGCATTTACAGAATACGGACTTTTTGTTGGAAGCGTATGCATTACCAAGTATTTCCAGCAGCCTGATGTTGATAATTTTATTAAGGTTCTGGATGCACATGGAATCAAGAATTTCAAGCATTATAAGATAGCAGGCTATCCTAATGATGTTGCTAAGATTGTAAGTGATGAAGGTTACGGAAAGAATGAATTTATCGAGACAAGCAGACCACTTGTAGTTGTTACTGCACCGGGTCCGGGAAGTGGAAAGATGGCTACATGCCTTTCTCAGCTTTACCATGAATATAAGCATGGAGTTAAGGCTGGATATGCCAAGTTTGAGACATTCCCAATCTGGAATATTCCACTTAAGCACCCTGTCAATCTCGCTTATGAGGCAGCGACAGCAGACCTTAATGATGTTAATATGATTGATCCTTTCCATTTGGAAGCATATGGTAAAACAACTGTTAATTATAACAGAGATATCGAGATATTCCCTGTACTTAATGCTATGTTTGAGCTTATTGCCGGTGAGAGTCCATATAAGTCACCAACAGATATGGGTGTTAATATGGCGGGTAACTGTATTGTTGATGATGAGGCATGCCGTTATGCTTCTGATATGGAGATTATCAGAAGATATTACAAATGTTTATGCGACCAGAAGAGAACTGGTGTAAACAGTCAGGAAATATATAAGATTGAGCTTTTAATGAATCAGGCAGGAATCACACCATCTTCAAGACCTGTTGTTAATGCTGCACTTGAAAAGTCAGCAAAAAGCGGTGACAAACCGGCGGTTGCAATTGAGTTGGAAGATGGAACTATTGTTACCGGAAAAACAGGTGATTTGTTAGGTGCTGCGTCATCAGCATTGCTTAATGCATTAAAGCAGCTTGCTGGAATAGATGATTCAGTTGACCTGTTATCACCTGAGTCAATCAGTCCAATCCAGACTTTAAAGACTAACTATCTTGGCAGCAGGAATCCAAGACTTCATACTGATGAGATTCTTATTGCACTCTCATCTTCAGTTGTAGCCAATCCTTTAGCTGATAAGGCATTAAAGCAGATGCCTAAGCTTTATGGCTGTGATGTTCACTCAACAGTAATCCTTTCATCTGTTGATAAAGATACATTTAAGAGACTTGGAATGAACCTTACATGTGAGCCTGCTTATGAGGAAGAAAAGAGATTTCATAAGAATTAGTTATTGACACACATGCACGCATTTGATATTATTTATCAAGTAACTTAATATTCCATGAGGGAGTAGTTAGCGCGTAAGTGTGATTTGTCAACATTCTGATTATAATAGAGAGTATAATCTGGCAAATCTTAAATAATGAGACTCATGTATATCAATTATTTTCAGTGTACCAAGGCACTGAATCTGGTTGATATACATGAGTTTTTTTATACCCCTCGGGAAGAGAATAAGGAGAAAAATAAGGAGAATTTATATGGGTGATTTTATTAATAATGCGCCATTTGCACTTGTAATTGTGTTCCTGATTATCGGATTTGTGCTGCTGATTAAAGGCGCAGACTTTTTTGTGGAAGGAAGCTCAAGTGTAGCAAAAAGACTGCATGTTCCGTCTATTATTATTGGACTTACAATTGTTGCAATGGGAACTTCACTTCCAGAAACAGCGGTCAGTGTATCTGCATCAATTACAGGCAACAATGAGCTTGCAGTAAGTAATGTAGTCGGTTCTAATATATTTAACCTGATGGTTGTTATTGGCGTGTGTGCAATGATTGCAACAGTAAATGTTGCAAAAGAAACAATAAAAAGAGATATCCCATTTTCACTTATCTGTGCAGGACTTTTATTGATTTTAGGAATCCTTGGGGTTGGTGATAAGTCAGGAATGATGCTTGGACATTTTGATGGTGTAATATTTATCGGTGCATTTGCAGGATACATTTTTTACATGATTAAGATTGCACTAAAGGCAAGCAAAGAAGGCAAAAAAATCGAGATTGAGGGCGGTTCTGATGAAGATATTAAGTTGATTTCAGTTCCGCTTAGTATTCTGTTTATTATTGGCGGTGCGGCTGCGATTGCAGTAGGCGGAGATATTACCGTAGACGCTGCCTCAAGGATAGCTAGTGACCTTGGAATGAGCCAGACACTTATAGGACTTACAATTGTTTCAATAGGAACATCTCTTCCGGAACTTGTAACTTCAATAGTTGCAGCCAGAAAGAACGAAGTCGATATGGCACTTGGTAATGCGATTGGTTCAAATGTATTTAACATACTTATGGTACTTGGTATTGCATCAGCAATCAGCCCAATCAGCATAATTACAGAAAATATTATAGATTTGTGTGTGCTTATTGTATTTACAATATGTGTATGGATATTTGCCGGAACAAGGAAGAAAATCGGAAGAATCGAAGGTTTTTCAATGGTTGCACTTTATTTGATATATGCAGTTTATATCATAATAAGATAAATGAGGTAACATACCAATGTTGTTGTTTTTAAAAGTGTTTTTTACTGAATTCATAGCTGAGATGGGCGATAAAACCCAGCTCATGCTTATTGCTCTTACTTCTAAATATAAGTTAAGAGATATTATATTAGGAACTGCTGCAGCAATTCTTGTACTTAACGGACTAGCTGTTTTAGCAGGTGGGCTTGTCAGTGAATTCATTCCTGACTGGCTTATAAAGACTATTGCAGCACTTGCATTTCTTTATTTTGCTGCATCAACAATTGCCGGGGATGATGATGACGAAGAAGAAGGCAGCGGCAAATCAAAGATTAAGTTTGCACCACTTGCAGTTTTCTGTACATTTTTCATTGCAGAGCTTGGTGATAAGACACAGCTTACAGCCATAACATTTGGTGCTAATGAAGGTATGAGTGCAGCTCTTGTTGTATGGATAGGATGTTCGCTCGGACTTTTTGCAGCTGACATTCTTGGTATGTTAGTTGGATATCTGTTAAAGAGCAAGACTCCGGACGGACTGCTTAATACACTTGCATTCGCAATATTCTCGATATTTGGTGTATTTACACTTTATCAGGGACTTAAACTTATAAGGGCATCTGTCTGTCCGATTCCGGTATGGCCAATACTAATAGCTGCAACTGTTGTTTTTGTTGTCATATGTGTCTGTCTTTTTATAAGAAGAGAGAAGAAAGAAATTAATTAAAATCAAAGTAATCGTATCATTTTTTTGTGATGCGATTATTTTTTTTGTAAATGTGTCGATATAATAATTAGAAAAGTCAAGGAAGACTTTATCCAATAAATTTTCGTTCAAGGAGGAATGAATTATGAGTAGTGTATATTCAGGGAATTTTTCCCAGATAGCCGGTTCGTATGCAGATACAGCGGCTGTTTATTCTAAGTCAGAGACAACTAAGACCGATGAGACAAGCGGAAAGAAGAAAGTCAGTGGTCAGACTATCGGTAATCCCCAGTTAAGCGAGAAAGCAAGCAAATATTATGAACAATTAAAGAAAAAGTACTCTAATATGAATTTTATTCTTGTAAGTGAGGATCAGAAAGAGAATGCCAAGGCTAATGCGGCAGGTTATGCTAATTCCAATAATATGGTTGTCCTTATTGATGAGGATAAGATTGAAAGAATGGCTTCTGATGAGAATTACAGAAAACAGTATGAAGGAATTATTGCAAATGCTGCAAGTGGAATCTCACAGCTTGCAAGCAGTCTTTCAGCAACAGGAACTAGTGTAAAGGGCTTTGGAATGCAGGTTAATGATAATGGTACAGCATCATATTTTGCTGTGCTTGAAAAGTCAAGTGCTGCACAGAAGGAGCGCATTGAGAAAAAGGCTGCAGAAAAGAAAGAAGCTAAGAAGACAGCCGAGAAGAAGGCAGAAAAGAAAAAGAATGAGGAGCGGCTGGAAAAGAAACGCAAAGAAACCGGAGATGTCGATGATACTGACGATACGGAGACTGTAACAGTGACAGCTTCATCAATAGAAGAACTTCTTGAAAAGATAAAAAATCAGGAGCAGCTTTTCTTAAGTGATACAGTAAGAACTCCACAGGAGAAGAATGTGGGTCAGAATGTTGATTTTTCTGTATAATGTCAGGGGGTGTGCCTAGTGATATTATCAGGAACAATAGCAAGTACCGTACAATTGCAGATGCTTAACAACAAGTGGATGCAGAAAAAGGAATCTGGCAATGTTTTATCTAAGCAGGAGTTAAATGAACGCTCTACATGGACATCTGAACAGTTTATGATTGCTGATTTTCAGGAACGGTTAGAACATAATCGGGAAGCAGAGAAGCGCCAGAAAATAGATAATAAGATTATGTCAGGTGGGAGTCTTTCGCCGGAGGAAATATCTTATCTTGAAAAGAATGATCCTGTTGCTTTAAAGAAATATCGTGAAACTAAAGAAGAAAAAGAAAGCTATAAGGAAAAACTGAGACAATGCAAAACTAAAGAAGAGGTTGACCGTGTAAAGCTGCAGAAGCTTGGAGAACTGGAGAGTTCATTAAGCAGTATAGTCAATGACCCGGCAATACCTAAAAGTGCCAAGTTAGCGAAAGCTCAGGAAATACTTGCAAAGACTAACAACATTGAGGCTGCACATCTTGAGTTTGTCAAATCCGCAGATTATCAGAGTATGCCAACTGATGAAGAAAAGAAAGAACAGGATGCAGCAGATAATGATATATCAGATGAGATAACAGACAGCGAGAAGGCTGATAATGCTGAACTTACTGACGTTTCTGAAAATACACAGGATAAAGCAGATAATGTAACTGATGATAATAATAATCAGGTTTCTGATATTAAAAATCCGGATACTATGGATACAAAAGCATCTGAGAAAACATATGAAAAAGATAATCGCAAGAAAGAATACAGTACAGAAATTAAGAAAGTCAGCCGAAAGCTTAAGAAAGGTTTTGAGGCGGCTGACATGCATGTTGACATAATTGTATAATGAGGTAGTCACTTCGTTAAACTGCAATTTAGCGAAGTGACTAAAATGTGTACTTTACTACTGTAACGAGCAATTTTTAAGTGAAAGAAGATGATTTCAAGGATTTTCCAGACGAAATTAAAGACCTATTTAGGCACTTATTTGAGTAACTGCAAAACGCCGATAAATCCTGATTTATCGGCGTTATTTTATCTATTATTATCTATTATCGACCTTTTCTGGATACATATCATGGTTTGCCATTCTGTTGAATGCTATCTCCTCCCATTTTGTTCCAGGTTTTCCATAATTACAGTAAGGATCTATTGATATTCCACCTCTAGGAGTAAATTTTCCCCATACCTCTATGTATTTTGGATCCATAAGTTTTATCAAATCTTTCATGATAATATTCATACAGTCTTCATGAAAATCACCATGATTTCTGAAACTGAATAAATATAATTTTAATGATTTACTTTCCACCATTTTAATGTTTGGTACATATGATATTGTAACAGTTGCAAAATCTGGCTGCCCTGTTATAGGACACAAACTTGTAAATTCTGGGCAATTAAATTTTACAAAATAATCATTACCCTGATGTTTATTCTCAAAAGTCTCTAACATCTCCGGTGCATAATCACTTGGATACTGTGTTTTCTGATTTCCCAATAATGTTATATCTGCTGTTTCTTCTTTACTTCTTCCAGTCATAATTTTCTCCTTTTTATTCCATAGCTGGATCATTAATTCCGTTTAACTCAAATGCTCTGGCTCTATCTATACATGTTCCACACTTTCCACAAGGTTTTTCGTTGCCTTCATAGCAACTCCATGTGTACTTATAAGGTACATTTAGCTCAAGCCCCTTTTTTACAACCTGATCCTTTGTTGCATTGATAAATGGTGCTACAACCTTAATCTGCTTTCCACTTCCAAGATATATAGCCTCATTTATTGCATTATTAAAATCACTGCTGCAGTCAGGATATGCACTTCCAGCCGCATCATCCGCATGTGCCCCATAATATATCTCACTGCAGCCTTTTGAAATTGCTATACTGGCAGCACTTGATAAAAATAACCCATTTCTAAATGGAACATATGTTGAAACAGGAGAACCATTTGTGCTCTTAATCTGCTCATCATATGATTCTTTAGGTATTTCCTTATCAGAATGTGATAATAATGAACAATCACTATATTGAAATATTTTTGCAAGGTCAAGATAAATATGTTCTACATTATAGTATTTTACTATTTTATCTGACGCTTCTATCTCTTTTGTATGTTTCTGCCCATATGATATTGATAACGCAATAACATTTTCTGGACCATATTTTTCTACTGCCATACCAAGGCATGTTGTACTATCTATTCCACCACTGAACAAAACCATTGCTTTCATTGTTAAA